>Ga0335081_10000045_pt1 | contig 230024 bp, 208 predicted proteins | sample Lox_Sample_35_FD_206713 | JGI IMG/M metagenome (GOLD analysis project Ga0335081, IMG submission 206713) | Soil microbial communities from Loxahatchee National Wildlife Refuge, Florida, United States - Lox_Sample_3.5 | ecosystem: Environmental > Terrestrial > Soil > Wetlands | place: USA...
CGGGCGCCCCCCGCCGCTTGCTCAGTGCCTGCGGTTTCCCCCTCCCCGCCCGCCCCCGCAAGCGGGGGAGGGGGCGAGAGGCCGTGCCTTCCTTACTTTCCCTGCGCGTCCATCTCGCGCAGCTTGAAGCGCTGGATCTTGCCCGTGGCGGTCTTCGGCAGGCTGTCGAGCACCTCGATCCAGCGCGGATATTTCCACGGCCCGACCGTGGTCTTGACGTGCTCGCGCAGCGCGTCGTCGAGAGCCGCGTGCCCTTTTTCCGCCGGCTGTCCGCCCTTCAGGACGATGTAGGCTTTCGGCTTGAGCAATCCGTCCGCGTCCGCGTGCGGAATGACCGCGGCTTCGAGGATCGCCGGATGGCTGATCAAGGCGCTCTCGACCTCGAACGGCGAGACCCAGATGCCCGACACCTTGAACATGTCGTCCGCCCGGCCGCAGTAGGTGTAGCGGCCCTCCTTGTCGCGCACGAACTTGTCGCCGGTGCGCGTCCACGCGCCCGCGAAGGTGCTGCGGCTCTTCTCGCGCTGGTTCCAATAGCCCTCGGCGGCGGATGGGCCGCTGACGTAGAGTTCGCCGATCTCCTCCTCGCCCACCTCCTTGCCGTGCTCATCGAGCAGGCGCAGCTCGTAGCCCGGCACGGCGCGGCCCGAGGTGCCGTAGCGGATGTCGTCCGGCCGGTTCGACAGGTAGATGTGCAGCATCTCGGTCGAGCCGACGCCGTCGACGATGTCGCAGCCGAAGCGCTCCTTCCAGGCGAGCCCGATATGCTCGGGCAGAGCCTCGCCCGCCGAGACGCAGAGGCGCAACCGGCGCGAGCCGGAGTCGCGCGTGTAGTTCGAGTCGGCAAGGACGGCCGCGTAGCCGGTCGGCGCGCCGCAAAAGATGGTCGCCTGCTCGCGGCGCAACACCTCGAAGACCGCATCGGGCGTCGGCCGCCCGTCGAACAGCACCGAGGTCGCGCCGACCGACATCGGGAAGGTGAGCGCATTGCCGAGCCCATAGGCGAAGAAGAGCTTCGCGGCCGAGAACACCACGTCGTCCTCGCGCATGCCGAGCGTCTCTTGCGCGAACAGCCGCGCCGTCGCCATGAGGCTGGTGTGGATGTGCTTGGTGCCCTTGGGCATGCCGGTCGAGCCCGACGAGTAGAGCCAGAAGGCGGGCTCGTCCGGGTGCGTCGCGACGGTCGCGAACGCGTCGCTCTCCCGGGCGAGCGTCAGCACGCGGTGCGCGGTCGGCCTGGTCGCTCCGACGACGACGAATTCGGCATCGCCGAGCTTGCCGCGCGCCTGCTCCAGCACCGGCAGCAGCGGCTCGGACACGAACACGATGCGCGCGCGCATGTCGGCCAGGATGTAGGCGTACTGCTCGGCGGTGAGCAGCGTGTTGAGCGGCACCGGCACGATGCCGGCGCGGATCGCGCCGAGGAAGAGAACCGGGAAGTCGACCGTGTCGAGCAGCACGAGGGCCACACGCTCCTCGCGCCGCAGGCCGAGCCCGCACAGGTAGTTTGCGGCGCGTGCGGTCTCGCGCTCGAGTTCCGCATAGGTCAGGCGGCGCTGGCGGTCGATGAAGGCGGGCTTGTCGCCGCGCCCGGCCGCGATGTTGCGGTCGATCAGGTCGCTCGCCGCGTTGTAGGCGGCCATGTCGGCCAGCATGTCGGCCATGGGATTTCCTCCGGATGGGCCGGCCTCTACCGGCCAAATCGCCTTGGCAGGCGCTATGGCGCTCTTCGGAATTATAGTGCATTAATTGAGCCGAAAACGCCTTGATCTGTCAACGAATTCACGCATTATCGCGCATATCGACCCAATGGAATTGCGCCCGACCGACGAACAGGAATTCCTCGCCGCCCTCGGCCGGCGCGTGCGCCACATGCGGGCGCTGCGCGGCATGTCGCGCAAGGTGCTGGCGCAGGTATCGGGAATTTCCGAGCGCTACCTGGCCCAGCTCGAAAGTGGCAAGGGCAATGTCTCAATCAAGCTGTTGCGCCGCGCCGCCGCCGGCATGGGGACGCGGGTCGAGGATCTGATCGTCGATGAGACGGTGCCGCAGGACTGGCCGATCATCCGCGACCTCATGCGGGCCGCGTCGAGCGCGCAGATCGCCCGCGCGCGAGAGATTCTGTCCGGCGGCGCACCCGCGACGGCGCTCGACGGCGCACGCGCCGACCGCGTCGCGCTGATCGGCCTGCGCGGGGCCGGCAAGTCGACGCTCGGGCGCCGCGCGGCGGAGCGGCTCGGCTGGGCGTTCATCGAGCTCGACAAGGAGATCGAGCGGGCGCACGGACTCTCGACGGCTGAAATCCTCGCGCTCTACGGCCAGGAAGGCTTTCGCCGCCGCGAGCAGGCGATGCTGCGCGAATTGATCACGCGCCCCGGCGCCATGATCGTGGCGACCGGCGGCGGCATCGTCGCCGAGCCGCTCACGTTCGATCTCCTGCTCACGTCGTTCCACACGATCTGGCTCAAGGCCGCGCCGGCCGAGCACATGGCGCGGGTGCGCCAGCAGGGCGATCTGCGCCCGATGGCCGACGATCCGACCGCCATGCAGGAGCTGCGCGCGATCCTGACGAGCCGCGAGCCGCTCTACGCGCGCGCGCATGCGACGGTCGATACGTCGGGCCTCGCGATCGCGGCGGCGGCAGACAAGCTGATCGCCGCGATCGCGCCGGAACAGAAATCGTAGCCTGCATGCTGGTCATTGCGAGGAGGCCGAAGGCCGACGAAGCAGTCTCGCTCCGTGGGCGCATGCGCAAGCGAAGAGGGATTGCTTCGCGGAGTTTGTCCTTGGGCTCGCCGAAGGCGAGACCCGAGGGCTCGCAATGACGGTCGATTCGGTGCTTGTAAATCCCGGCAAGCCCCGCGTAGCTTGGCCGCCCCGAGGAAACAAGCGCTTGCACAAATGCGCCCGCCGGCACGCGGCGGGACAGCGGAGAGGAATCCCATGCGAACCATGATCTCACGCGCGTTCGGCGGGCTGGTGGCGGCGCTCCTGGTCGCGGCCGCCGTGCCGGCGCTCGCCGCCGGCTATCCGGAGCGGCCGGTGCACTGGATCGTGACCTATCCGCCCGGCGGCACCACCGATCTCCTGGCGCGCCTGATCGGGCAATATCTCTCCGAGCATCTCGGCCAGACCTTCATCGTCGAGAATCGCGCGGGCGGCGGCAACAATATCGGCACCGAATATGCCGCCCGCGCGGCGGCTGACGGATACACGCTGCTGCTCGTCAATCCCGCGAACGGCATCAACCAGACGCTCTACAAGCATCTCAAGTTCGACATCCTGAAGGACTTCGCGCCGGTCGCCGGGATCACCCGGGTGCCGAACGTGATGGAGGTGACGGCTGCGTTTCCGGCGAAGACCATCCCCGAGTTCATCGCCTACGCCAAGGCGCATCCCGGCAAGGTCAACATGGCATCGTCCGGCACCGGCACCTCGGTGCACATGTCGGGTGAGCTGTTCATGGCGATGACCGGCGTCAAGATGGCGCACGTGCCCTACCGCGGCGCGGGTCCCGCGCTCACCGACCTGGTGGCCGGCACCACCGACGTGATGTTCGACAACATGCCGTCCTCGATCGGCTTCATCCGTGCCGGCAAGCTGCGCGCGCTCGGCGTGACGACCGACAAGCGCTCGGCCGCGCTGCCCGACGTTCCGGCGATCGCCGAGGTCGTGCCGGGCTACGAGGCGAGCGCCTGGTTCGGCATGGCGGTGCCGAAGGGCACGCCCGCCGACGTGATCGACAAGCTCAACAAGGCCGTCAACGAGGCGCTCAAGGATCCGAAGATGATCGCGCGCCTCGCCGAGCTCGGCGGCACGCCGATGGGAGGCACGCCGGCCGATTTCGGCAACGTGATGGCCTCCGAGGTCGCCAAGTGGAAGAAGGTGGTCGAGTTCTCCGGCGCGACCGTCGAGTGACAGTCCAAAACCCCTCCCTGTAAAATACAGGCGATTTACAGGGCGCCGATATGCGCCAAATACAGGAAAAGTCATTGAAATAGCGAAGGAAAAGGCGCGAGCGCTGAACAGGCGAATAACAGGACAGAAAAACAGGAAGAACAGGACCGGAAACAGGACGCTCGCTCCTGTTTCGGGCGGGCGCATTCCCAGTTCCTATTCCGCCATCACAACATCGGCAAGCGCGCGCATCAACGAAACTCACGTCCTGTGCTGCGACCTTGCGCGTTTGAAAAGCAAAACGCGCCCGAAGCGGCTCCGGACGCGCGAATGTCACTCTGCACTTACTACCATGCGCCGCTCGCGCCGGGAACGCAAGCGGAATTCGATCTATCCCCGCTATTCAGCGGTGCGCCGATCATGGCCGATCGACGTGTCACGCCGGGCGGCTTGGGCCGTGTATCCATGAGACGAGATCGACCATGGGCGATAGCAGCCCACGGCGTTGACACCGCTGGTCCGGCGATATTCCCGAGTGTAAGGTTCTGACAAGAAATCATTGCGGCAGAGGGAGTTACGGCGTGCGTGACCCGGAAACATTACGGTCCTACCGCTGGCTCGGCGTCAACGACCTGCGCTCGTTCGGCCATCGCTCGCGCCTGCGCCAGATGGGGTACGACGCGCCCGACTGGGCCGGCAAGCCGGTGATCGGCATCATCAATACGTGGAGCGACATCAACGCGTGCCACGGCCACCTGCGGGCGCGCGCCGAGGACGTCAAGCGCGGCGTGCTGCAGGCGGGCGGCTTTCCGCTCGAGCTGCCGGCGATGTCGCTCGCCGAGCCGTTCGTGAAGCCGTCGACCATGCTCTATCGCAACTTCCTCGCCATGGAAGCCGAGGAGCTGCTGCGCAGCCATCCGATCGACGGTGCCGTGCTGATGGGCGGCTGCGACAAGACCACGCCCGGCCTGGTGATGGGCGCGATCAGCATGGGGATCCCCGCGATCTACGTGCCGGCCGGGCCGATGCTGCGCGGCAACTGGCGCGGCGAGACGCTCGGCTCGGGCTCGGATGCGTGGAAATACTGGGACGAGAAGCGCGCCGGCAACATCACCGAGAGCGACTGGAACGAGATCGAGGGCGGCATCTCGCGCAGCTTCGGCACCTGCATGGTGATGGGCACGGCCGCGACCATGATGGCGATCACCGAGGCGCTCGGCCTCGCGCTGCCCGGCGCCTCCTCGATCCCGGCGCCGGACGCCAACCATGCGCGCATGTGCGCGGCCGCCGGCCGCCGCATCGTCGACATGGTGTGGGAGGATTTGACGCCGTCGCGCATCCTTAACGCCGCCGCCTTCGACAACGCGATCCGCGTGCACATGGCGATGGGCGGCTCGACCAACGCCATCATCCACGTGGTCGCGATGGCGCGCCGCGCCGGCCTCGCGCTCGACATGGCGCGCTTCGACCAGATTTCGCGTGAGATCCCGGTGCTTGCCAATATCCGTCCGTCCGGCAAGTACCTGATGGAGGATTTCTACTACGCGGGCGGCCTGCGCGCGCTGATGTTCGAGCTGGCCGAGCGGCTCGATCTCTCCTGCCTGACGGTCTCGGGCCACACGGTCGGCGAGAATTTGCGCGGCGCGCAGGTTTATTTGCGCCCGGTAATCCGCGCGCTCGACGATCCGGTGTCGACCGCGGGTGCGACCGCGGTGCTCACCGGCAACCTCGCGCCGCGCGGCTGCGTGATGAAACCGTCGGCCGCCGACCCGCGGCTGCTCAAGCATCGCGGGCGCGTGATCGCGTTCGAGGACTACAACCACATGGCGCGCGAGGTCGAGCGCGACGATCTCGAGGTCACGCCGGACCACGTGCTGGTGCTCAAGAATGCCGGCCCCAAGGGCGGTCCCGGCATGCCGGAATGGGGCCAGCTGCCGATCCCGAAGAAGCTCGTGAAGGCGGGCGTGCGCGACATGCTGCGCATCTCCGACGCCCGCATGAGCGGCACGAGCTACGGCGCCTGCATCCTGCACGTTGCGCCCGAGAGTTTCGTCGGCGGCCCGCTCGCGTTCGTGCAGACCGGCGACGAGATCGAGGTCGACGCGCCGGCGCGCCGCATCCACCTGCACGTCTCCGACGAAGAGCTCGCCGCCCGCCGCGCCCGATGGCAGCCGCCGGCGCCGCACTATCCGCGCGGCTACGGCGCGATGTTCTCGGCCCACATCGGCCAAGCGGACGAAGGCTGCGATTTCGACTATCTGCTGGCGGGCGAAAGCATTCCGGAGCCGGAGATTCATTGAGCAAACGGTGCGATCGCGCCTTGATCGCGAGACGCTCGCCGTCATCAACCTGCAGCATCTTTCTGGTGTAACGATCTTTTTGATAATGGTGCAAAGGGAGGTCCGCTATGCGGCGCACGCTCAAATCATGCACGGCACTGACGGCGGTGGTGGGACTGGTGCAGGCGCTGCTCGCGCCCGCGGCACTGGCGAGCGGGTTGACGGGCGTCACCGGACAGCCGTCCGTACCGCCCGATATTGCGCCCTATTACGTTGATCCGGCGAGCGATCCGGCGCTGCCGCCCGGGGAGATGGCGGCGCTGTTGCGCCAGAAGGTCAAATACGTCTTCGTCATCTTCAACGAGAACCACTCGTTCGACAATGAATTCGGCACTTTTCCGGGCGTCAACGGCCTGTTTTCCGATGGGTATGCGAACGGCGTCGACCACGTTCGCGCGCCTGCCGATACGCCGAGCCTGACCCAGAGCGTGACCGACGCGAGCGGCAGCATCACCTACCAGGTCACGCCTTTCAGGATCGGCCCTTCGCAGGGTTCAAGCGCGGTCGACAGCGTTGACCACTCGCACAAGGGGCTCGCGTTCAAGATCAACGTGAAAGCCAAGAACGGGACCTCCGAATACATGCCGGCCATGGACCGCTTTGCGCAGGACGAATACAACGCGCATACGGCCATGGGTATGGCGACCGCGCCGGGCCCGATCGCCACGGGCGTCCAGTACTCGCGCCTGGTGATGTCGTGGATCGATTGCGACACGATCCCGTTCTTCTGGACGTGGGCGAATCATTTCGCGATCTTCGACAACATTTTCGCGACCGAGGACACGCCGTCGACGCCGAACGCGGTGGCCATGATCGCCGGACAATCCGGTGAGACCCAATGGGTCAAGCGCGCGGTTAAGAGCAAGGATTTCGATCACTTTGCGGACAGCCGCAGCTTTCCGGTGGGAATCGTGGCGGGTGGCGTATTCGGCGGCCAGTTGCGCACGCCGGGCACGACGCAGGGCGTGCCGCTCGTCAACGATCCGCAACCTTTCTACGGCTCCCAATACGACGCGACCGGCGGCAATGCCCGCCAGCCGTCGAGTGCGACCGATTCGAACGTCAATGCGGCAGTCGCAACCAACCTGACCTTCGCAACGCTGCCGCTGACCTTCATGGGAAACACCATCAACGCCGAACTCAGCGGCAATCTCAGCGAGGCCAAGACCGATCTCGCCGACATTCACGGTGACATCGACTTCATCGCCAAGCAGACTTACGCGCCCGTGCACTGGCGCTGGTATCAGGAAGGCTATGATTTCGAGGCGACCGACGCTAAGGGTGCCACTTCGCAGGGCTCGGCCAAGGCCTTCGTGGGCACCGGCACTGCGTCTCACAATGCCTATGTGCTTCACCACAACGGCGCTGCCTATTTCGGCTATATCGCCAATACGCCGCACGTGGCTGAACGGCATCTTCGGGGAATGACCGACTTCTTCACCGACGTCGCCAACAATCAACTGCCGCAAGGCGGCGTGTTCTACATCCGCGGGGGCTTCATCAATCAGCAGGGCCTCGCCTCGCCGGTCGGGACGAACGCGAACCTCTCCAAGCAGGAGATTGCCACGGTACAGGCGGCGAAGAACGGCGACGACGACCATCCAGCCTATACGGACCGGCAGCTCTCCGAAGCCATGATGGCGAGGGTGATCAACGCAATTGCCGGCAACGCGAAACTCTGGTCGCAGAGCGCCATCATCATCACCTATGACGAATCGGACGGGTTCTACGATCACGTGCCGCCGCGCATTCTCTCCTACGGTCCGGACAAGCTGCCGCTCTCGCGCGGCGTACGGGTGCCGATGCTGGTGATCTCTCCTTATGCGCGCACGCACGTCGCGTCTCATGTCGAGGGCGACCACAATGCGGTGATCGAGACCGTCAATGCGATCTTCGGCCTGCCCGCGCTCGCAAGCCTGCCGGACGAGAAGGAGGCGCTGCAAGTGGGCAATTCCGAAGACTTCAACAAGCTTGGGCCGCCCGGGTTCAAGCAGGCGTATCTCGGCCCGCGCGACATTCCCTCGGACGTTACCGAGAGCCTGTTGTCCGGGTTCTCGCCCAAGCGTCTGCGCGGCGAGGCGCCGCCGCTCCCGGCGAAGTTCGCCCTCATCGACCCTCGCGAGGTGACGAAACTGCCGCACTATGGCGGCAATGGCTGCAAAGCCATCGGAATGGAGACCGAGGATCGGCGACAGGGTATCCGGACGGTTGTTCCCGGACCCGTGACATTCAAGACCACCGGCGCCATTTCGGTCCCCGTCAAGGCCTTCAATGCTCTGCCGCAGACGCTGCCCGAGCGGAACTGACGCCGTACCCCTGCAGTCCGGGTGACATGCGTGCTGCGGTCGCATCGCTGATCCTTTCGCTCGTCGCCGTCGAGCACGCCGCGGCCGCTGACGTGCTTGACCGCGTCAAGTCGCGCGGGATCGTCCAATGTGCCGGCTTCGAACGGCCGGGCCTCGCAGCGCGCGATCGCAACACGGCCGCCTGGCAGGGTCTTGAGGTGGATATTTGCCGGGCCGTTGCGGCTGCGGTGCTCGGCGACTCCGACAAGATTTCGTTCCACGGTTATGAGGATGCGACCGACAAGGCGCCTCAGGTCCAAGGCGCCGACGATGTCGCGTTTCTCACCGGGACCGAGATTCAGGCGAGCCGCGTAAGCGGACGTATCGTCCCGGGCCCGGCGATCTTCATCGAAAGCCACGCCCTCATGGTTCCGGCCGCCGCGCGGGAGCAACACGTGGCTGAGATTCCGCGCAATGCGGGCATCTGCTTCATGAGTGGATCGCCGCTCGAACGCAGCCTGCCCGCGTTCTTCGATGCACTTGGCAAACGCTGGCGACCCGTCCCGTTCAGCGAGGACGGGGAAATGCTCGATGCCTACAATGTGCAGCGATGCCACGCCGTCGCCGGCGAGCTCACGACCCTCGCGACGCTGCGCCTTGAGCGCGGCATCAACAACCTCGAAAGCCGCATCCTGCCCGAGCCTCTCCTGACCTACCCGATCCTTGCGACAACGAGCACGAACGACGGCGAATGGTCGGCGATCGTCGCCTGGACCGTCTACACGCTGATCGCGGCCGATCGTCCGGCCGGCAAATGGATGACCGGCGGCGCCGACGCGATGCCGGCGCCGCTCGCCGAGCTTGGCCTGCGCGCGGGCTGGCAGGCGCGCGTTCTCGCGGCGGTCGGAACCTATCGCGACATATTCGAGCGCAACCTCGGCGCCAAATCGGCGCTGCGGTTGCCGGCCGGACTGAATGCGGCGCCGGCCGCCGGCGGCGCATTGGCAAGCCCGGTGATCGAGTAGGCGTTGCTCGCCTTCCGATCACTGGGCGCCCGCGACAAGGCGGTCGAGCTGCGCATCGGTCAGCTCGACCTGGTAGAACAGCCGGTAGAACGCTTTCGCCTCGGCGCGGATGTCGACCTTGTAGCGATCGGGGAAAAACAGGTTGGCGAGCCACTCCAGGCCGAGCAGCCGGTTGAGCGAGGGCGGCAGGTCGATCCAGCCGTAGGGCAGGCTCGGGCTGAGGTAGACGCGGCCGCGCCGCACGGCGGCGACGCCCGACCACGCCGTGTCGCGCTTGACCGCGCCGGCAAAACCGCGGTCGGTCGTGATGATGGTGTCGGGGTCCCACTTGAGCACCTGCTCGAGCGAGACGTCGACCAGTCCGCCGCGCGCGCCGCCGGCGTCGACCACGTTGCGCCCGCCCGCGCGCTCGATGATCTCGGTGTTGATCGAGCCGCGATTGCCCGTCTCGAGCCCGTTGGCGTGACGCGCGAGGTAGACGCGCGGCCGCATCGCCTCGGGCACCGGGCTGGTCGCCTGGTCGACGCCGTCGAGGATTTCCTGCGCGCGCGCCGCAAGGCGCTCGGCGCGCTCGCCGACGCCGAGGATTCCGCCGAGCAGACGCAGGGTCTTGGGCGTATCGTCGAAGTGGCCGCCGATCAGCAGATAGGGAATCCCGGTCTGGCTCTGCACCCGGTCGGCGAGCGAGACGTAGGTGGCATTGATCGAGCCGAAGTCGATGATCACGTCGGGCTTTGCCGCCATCACGGCTTCGAGGCTCGCGGTGCCGCCGCGGCCGGTCAGCCGGCCGATTTCGGGCAGGGCGCGCACGCTTGGCGCAAGATAGGCAAGCTCGTCGGCGCGCGGCTTCTGGTTCCAGCCGATCAGCTTCTGCGGCGCCAGCACGTAGACGAGGGCCGAGGCGGGCGGGCCCGCCGCCATCACGCGCTCGATGCGATCGGGCACCGTGACCTTGCGGCCGGCCGAATCGACGACCTCGCGCGCAAGCGCCAGATTGAAAGGAATGACCAGCAGCCCGAGGAGCGCAATGCCGGCGCGGCTGAGCCGCGCCCGCTCAGGCCGATGCGCCGCGCGCGCGCTCGGGCCGGACCAGCCGGCCGATGGCGCGGAATTCGCCGCCGGCGGAGTTGCGCGCATGCGATTCGATGGTGCGATAAAGCCCCACCAGCCGCTCGCCGGCCGGGGTGACGACCGCGCCGCCGCCGCGCGCCCCGCCGGTCTCGGCCGCGACCGCAGGCTCACGCAGCGCATGATTGACCTCCTCGACCAAGAGCCAGGCGCGGCGATAGGACATGCGCAAGGCGCGCGCCGCCGCCGAGATCGAGCCGGTCGAGCGGATCGCCTCGAGCAGCGCGATCTTGCCCGGCCCGATGCGGTCGCCATTCTCGAGATCGATGCGGATCGACAGGCGCGTGCCGGCCATGGGACAGGCCTCCCTCGAACGAGTCGAGGCAAGTCACGCCGATATGGGCCGCAGCGTCAAGCGACATTGTATGCTCCATGGCCCGCGACCGTTCCCGCGCCTCGCGCGGCTGCGGCCGCGTTATATTTCGTCGGATATCGCGGCGATGTAAAGGGGCGGAGCTCACAGGGCCGACAGCGTGCGCCCGGGCGCGAGACGGGACTGCGCATTGAGCCGGATCGGCGCGTTGACGGCGCCGAATCCCGCATAACCGCGCCGCTCGACGATTTCGAGGAAGAACAGGTCCTTGAAGCTGCGCGTGTAGAGCTGGAAGTATTCGCCGCGCTCGTCCTTGTCGTAGAGAATGTTCCTCGCCTTGAGCCGGTCGAGCTGCGCCGCGTCGAGGTCGGTGCGTGCCGCGAGATCGTCGTAGTAGTTCTCCGGAATCGGCAGCGTCTCGACGCCGTTCGCCCGCAGCCGGTCGGCGGTCGCGAGGATGTCATCGGTCGCCAGCGCGATGTGCTGGACGCCGGAGCCGAAATAATCGTTGAGGAAGCGCGAGGACTGCGTACGCATGCTCTGCGAGGCGTTGAGCGCGATGCGTAGCGCGCCGTCCGCCGTCTCCACGACCTGGCTGCGCACGATGCCGCCCGGATCGTTGATGTCGACTTGCGGCGTCTTTCGCACGTCGAGCAGCGAGGTGTAGAACAACAGCCAGGAGAGCATCTCCTCGTAATGCATCGACTGCGAGATATGATCGACCAGCGTGAGGCCGGCGCCTCCGTCCGGCGCGGCGGATTCGATCGGATCGAAATCGACGTCCCACACTCGCGCGAGCTGGCTGCCCGGATCGAGGAAGTAGAGCAGGCTGCCGCCCAATCCGCGCACGCAGGGGATCTCCAGCTCGCCCGGCCCGACCTTCGAGCGGAACGGCGTGTCGTGCAGCTTCTCGGCGCGGTCGAGGGTCGCGGCCGCGTTCGCGACCTTGAGCGCGATGGCGCAGACCGAAGGTCCATGTGTCACGTAGTGCGCGTGCGCGAACCCTTCCTTGTCCTGGTTGATGATGAGGTTGATCGCGCCCTGCGCCCAGCGGGTCACCGCCTTCGACTTGTGCCGCGCGACGGCGCCGAAGCCGAGACCGGCGATGAACCGGCCGAGCTCGTCGGCGGTGCGCTCGTCGACCGCGAACTCGATGAATTCGACGCCGAGGCACCGCGAGCGCGGCGGCATCGGCGGGATGCCGACCGCGGCCGGCGCGTCGCGTTCGCGCAACTGGTCCATCAGAAAGGCGAGCGAGCGCTGGCCGTCGATCGCGACCGTGCGCGGCGAGCCGGCGCGGAACTGGTCGTTGAAGATTTCGAGCGAGAGATCGCCGCGATAGCCGGTCGCCCGCACGGCCGTCATGAAATCGACCAGCGGCAGGTCGCCCTGGCCCGGAAAGCAGCGGAAATGCCGGCTCCACGAGATCACGTCCATGTCGAGCCACGGCGCGTCGGCAAGCTGCACCAGGAAGATGCGGTCGCCCGGGATCGCCGGCAGCGCCTTGAGATCGGTCCTGCGCGCATAGATGTGGAACGTGTCGAGCACGAGCCCGACCGCCGGGTGATCCGCGCGCCGCACCACCTCCCAGGCGTCGCGATAGTCGTTGATGTGGCGGCCCCAGGCGAGCGCCTCGAAGCCGACCCGCAGGCCGCGCTTCTTCGCCCGCTCGCCCAGCTCGCGAAAATCCGCCGCCGCGCGGTCGATGCCGCCGCGCGCGTCCGGCGACACGTTGCTGCACGCCATCAGGAGATTGCAGCCGAGCTCCTGCATCAGGTCGAACTTGCGCTCGGCGCGATCGAAGGTGCGCAGGCGCTGCGCGTCCGGCATGCCCTCGAAGTCGCGGAACGGCTGGAACGTGATCGCCTCGAGCCCGAGATCGGACATCTCCTTGGCGACGTCCGCCGGCGTGCCGCTGTAGGAGAGGAGATCGCTCTCGAAGATCTCGGCGCCGCGGAATCCGGCCGCCGCGATGGCGCGCAGCTTTTCGCTCAAGTCGCCGCTGAGACAGACCGTGGCAATTGACGTGTTCATGTCGGTCCCCGCTCGTCCCCGTTCAGCCGAGGAGGCGGGCCGTATTGAGCCAGCCCCGCGGCGGCCGATCAACCGCACGGGGACGCTCGTCACAATCATTTGTGGGAGTCAATCAGGGGGCGAGCGCGGCGTCACCCGGCGACCACGGTGAGCTTGGGCGGCGGCCGGCGGCTGGGTGCTTCCTCGCGCAGCCGCCGCGTCATCTCTTCGGCGCTGATCGGCGCGCCGAAGTAGTATCCTTGCGCCGCCGCGCAGCCGGCCGATATGAGGAAGTCGGCCTGCGCCTTCGTCTCGACGCCCTCGGCGATGCAACCGATGCCGAGCTCCTTGGCGAGGCGCACGGCCGCCCGCACCACGGTCGCGCTGCGGCAGTCGGAATTGACGCCGGCCACCAGCTCCTGCGCGATCTTGAGCCGGCTCACCGGATAGCTGGTGAGATAGCTCAGCGACGAATAGCCGGTGCCGAAATCGTCGATCGCGGTGCGAATGCCGAGCCGCTCCAGCGATTCGATGACCTCGCCGTGCTGCTGCGACACTTCCATGAGCACCGATTCGGTGAGCTCGACCTCGATGTCGCGCGGCTCGATCCGCCAGCGCGCCAGCGCCGCGGCGATGAAGCGGTCGAGATTGGCGTGCGTCTTGAGCTGGACGGCCGAGAAGTTCACGGCGACCACGCCGGGAAAGAGGCCCATGCGGTGCCAGGAGTCGAGCTGGCGGCAGGCCTCCTCGAACACCCATTGACCGAGCGGAACGATTGCGCCGGTTCGCTCCGCGATGGCGATGAAATGCGCCGGGCCGATCAGGCCGCGCTGCGGGTTTTGCCAGCGCACCAGCGCCTCGACGCCGATGAGGCGGCCGGAGGCGAGATCGACCTGCGGCTGATAGTGCAGGCGCATCTCGCCGCGCTCGATCGCCGAGCGCAGCTCGGCCGCGACGGTGACGCGGTCGCGGATCTCGATGTCGAGCGCCTCGCTGTGGAAGCGGAAGCAGTCGCGCCCGTCCTCCTTGGCGCGATAGAGCGCGAGGTCGGCATGGACCATGAGCGCCTCGGGCGTCGGCACCTCGGGCGCATACAGCGCGATGCCGATGCTCGCCGTCACGCGCACCTCGCTGCCGTCGATCACGAAAGGCTGCGCCATCAACTGGTTGATCTTGCGTGCCACTGCCTCCGGCGCGAATCGGTTGACATCCGACTGCAGCACCGCGAACTCGTCGCCGCCGAAGCGCGCGACCGCATCGCTCCGGCGCACGGCGCCGGCCACGCGTTCCGCCACCTCCTGCAGCAGGCGGTCTCCGCTCGGATGTCCGAGGGTGTCGTTGGCATCCTTGAAGTGATCGAGATCGAAATAGAGCACGGCGAACGGCGCCGCGCCCCGCCGGCTCGCCGCGAAGGCGGCGTTGAGCCGGTCGTTGAAGGCGCGGCGGTTCATCAGGCCGGTGAGCGCGTCGGTCTGCGCCAGCTCGGAAATCCGCTCGCTCGCGGCGAGCAGCCGCCGCGCCTGCCGGCCCGAGGTGCGCATGTGGAACAGCGCGATGGCGCCGACCAGGAGGCTCGCGGCGAGCACCAGCCAGGCGCGGTCGTGCCGCACCTCGAACGGTCCGCCCGGCACCGGGACGGCGGCGAAGATCCAGCGTGCGTCGCCCGCCGCAATGAGGTCGGTGAAGTGCGGCTGGCCGAGCACATTGGCGAGCGGCATGGTGCCGATCGTGTCGGCGCGCAGGCGCGAGGCATGGACGTGCAGCGGCAGCGTGCCCGGAGTCGCGCCGGCCGGATAAATAAAGAGATCGAGTCCGGTCGGATTGGTGGCCGCGTTGATGATGTGGTCGAAGGCCTTGCCGGTGAGGAACGCCCCGTGGACGAAGCCGAGCAGGCTCTCCCGTCGCGCCGCGACCGTGTCATGCGGCAGCCCGCGCCGATAGACCGGAAGCGAGAACAGAAAGCCGTGGACCTTGCCGTCGATGCTGTGCAGCACGAAGTCGGGCACCACCGAGAGGCCGTCATTGTCGCGCGCGCGGTCGAGCGGCTCGCGGACCTGCGGCTGCGAGCGCAGGTCGATGCCGTAGATCGCCGCCGCGCGGCCGCCCGCCGTCGAATAGAAGATCGGCAGGTATTCGTCCTGCGGCGGCGACGGAATGATGCGGTTGTCCGCCGTCACCGCCTTGATGACATATCCGGCAATGCCGTCGCGCAGCGCCGCCTGCTCGAGCTTCGCCCGGTCGGCGCGCGCGACGCGCGGGACCCAGGAGAGGTACTGCACCGCCGTCTCGTTCTCCAGGAGCCGGCCCGTGAAGGTCGCGAACTGCGCGCGCGTCACGTCGGGCGACGACTCGAACAGGGCGCGCAGCGCCGAGAGCTTGGACAGGTATTCGTCGAGCCCGTCCTGCACGGCGAGAAAGTGGTTGCGCGCCGTCGAGGCGAGCTTGCTCTGCGCGAGCGTCTCTTCCCAGTGCCACACGAACGCGAAAGCCGCCACCGACCAGATCAGGCTGACAATCGCCGCCGAGATGACCGACAGGCGCAGCCGCGCGCGCCACGCGCTCCCATCGAGCTGCGCGGACGGGCGGCGGAGGCCGCTCTGCGCCGCGGGGCGCGTCGCGGCAGGCGTAGCGGGGCGCGAGCCGGCCATGTCTTTGGCCTAAGCCGGCGGGATGCGGTCGTCACTCCGGTTGGTTACTTACCGCGGCGCACAAGGTCTTGTCTTGGTTAGCGGATATTTAACCGCCGCCGATGCGCCGAGGCGGTGCGCCGCGGGCTCGGTGCGCGGCACCCTGGTCGCGCCGAAGATCGATCGAAAGCAGGATGCGCGCGCCGATCGTCGGCAGCAGGCGCGGTCGCGCGGGCGGGAAGAGGCGCTAGGCCGCCGTCCACTTCGATCGCTTCTCGGGCCGGAACAGCCGCGAAATCTCCTCGAGCGATTTCGGCGGGCTGAACAGATAGCCCTGGATTTCGGCGCAGCCGAGCGGGCGGACGTGATCGAGCTGCTCGGCGGTCTCGACGCCCTCGACCGTGGTGATCATGTTGAGGCTCGCCGCGAGGCTGGTGACGCCCTTGATGATGGCGAGCGAGTTCTTCTCGCCCGAGATGTCCTTGACGAACGAGCGGTCGATCTTGATCTTGTCGAACGGGAAGCTGCGCAGGTAGCTCAAGGACGAATAGCCGGTGCCGAAATCGTCCATTGAGAAGTGGATGCCGAGCGCGCGCAACTGGTGCAGCGTCGCGAGCGTCACCGCCGTGTTCTGCATCAGCACGGTCTCGGTAATCTCGAATTCGAGCCGGCTCGCCGGCAGGCCGGAGCGCGCAAGCGCCCGCATCACCACCTCGACGAGCCCCTTGTTGATGAGCTGAATGGGCGAGAGGTTCACCGCCACCTTGATGTCGTCCGACCAGGTCACGGCGTCCGCGCAGGCGCGGTTGATCACCCATTCGCCGATCGGAACGATCAGGCCGAGCTCTTCGGCGAGCGAAATGAACTCGTCCGGCCCGACCAGGCCGCGCGTCGGATGCTGCCAGCGGATCAGCGCCTCGAAGCTCGTGATCTCGCCGGTCTGCAGGTTGACGATCGGCTGATAGTAAAGACGGAACTCGCCGTCGTTGAGCGCGTTGCGCAGGTCGAGCTCCATGCTGCGGCGCTCCTTGATGCGCCGATCCATCTCGGCCTCGAAGAAGCGGAAGGTGCCGCGCCCGTCCGCCTTGGCGGCATAGGCGGCGAGATCCGCGCTCTTGAGCAGCTCCTCGACCGTGGTGCCGTCATCGGGCGAGAGCGCGATGCCGATGCTGGCGTCGATGATGACCTGGTTGCCGTCGATGATGTAGGGTGCCTTGACGGCGTCCTGCAGCCGTTGCGCCAGCAGGGCGGCGTCGTTCGGCCGCGCCAGCGCCATCTCGATCACCGCGAACTCGTCGCCGCCCAGCCGCGCGACGGTGTCGATCTCGCGCACGCAGCCGCGCAGCCGGTCGGCGACCGCCTTGAGCAGCTCGTCGCCGACGAGGTGCCCGAGCGTGTCGTTGACCGCCTTGAAGTGGTCGAGGTCGATGTAGTGCAGCGCCACCACCTCGCCGCGCCTCACCCGCGAGATCGCATGCTCCAGGCTCCCGCGCAGCATCACGCGGTTGGGCAGGTCGGTGAGGGCGTCGTGCGTCGCCATGTGGGCGATCTGCGTCTCGGCGCGCCGGCGCTCGGTGATGTCCTCGTGCGTGATCACCCAGCCGCCGTCCGGCATCGGCTGACGCGAAATCACGATGGAGCGGCCGTCGCTGAGCTCCTGGATGCGCATCGAGGCGGACGTGCTCGGCGTGATCTGCTTGCGCAGATACTCTTCGGGGCGCGGCCCCGCATAAAGCCCCTGCGCGATGCGTTGATCGACGATCTCGGGCAGCGGGGTTCCGGGCCGCACCTGCTCGGGCGACATGCCGTACATCTCGGCATAACGTCGGTTCGAGACGACGAGACGCTGCGCGCCGTCGAACATCGCAAGCCCGTGCGGCATGTTGTTGAGCGCCGCATCGAACCGCAGGTTCTGCGTCATCAGCTTGTCGCGATAGTCGGCGATCGCCCGCACCATCTGGCCGATCTCGTCGCCGCGGTCCATGTAGGTCGAGCCGAGGTCGAATTTCGCCGATGACACCTGCTGCATCGCCTTGGTCACGTACTGGATCGGCTTCACGATGGAGCGGCTGATCAGCAACGTGACGAGGATGCTCAAGAGAACGCCGGCGGCGCCGCCGAACGCGAGGATGCGCTGGTTCTCCTTGGCGTTGGCGGCGAGCGTGATCCCGATCGAGGCGGTCTGTCCGTCGACGAAGGCGGAGAGCGTCGCGAGGCTCGCCCCGACCTTCGCGAAATCGTCGTCGGTGCCGCCGAGCATCATGGTGGCCATCGGCGCGTCGGTCGACCCGACGTCGAGCGTATCGTTCGCTGCGGACGAATACTTTGCCCAGCGCTGCGCCAGGCTGTCGATGAGCTCGCGTTCCGCCGGCGCGAGATCGGGTCGGGCCTTGAGGGCGGCGATGCGGTCCTTCATCACACGCAGGTCGTGGCGCGCCTCGGAACTCAGCGTGCGCAGCAAGCCGGCGCTCACGCTGTTGCTCGCCCACGAGACGTAGCGGAAGACCTTGAGATGGATCGCCGTGATGTCGGTTTCGAGCTTGGAGACGATCTGCTGCTTGGGAAGATTGACCGCGGTCAGGTCGTCAAGATCGGTCGCGGTGCGGCCCGACGTCAGATAGGCGTTGCCGCCGACGCCGATCAGGCACAACAGCAGCACCAGCGAGGCCGCAAACGCCTTGGCGCGGATCGAGAAGTTCTTGAGCAGTCTCATCGACGCCACGACCGGTTGGCCACGCCGGACCTCAGGACTTGTTCGGCAGATCGCGATAGACGCCGACGCCGATGAAATAGTCGCCCATCTTCTCGATATAGCTCGACTTGTCCTCGATCTTGTTGGTGATCGGGTTCGGCCATTTGTAGTCGACCCAGCCGGTGCCCGGGCCTTTGGCGATCGCGATCATCTCCTGGATCAGGTAGACGCCGTTCTGGTCCTTGAGCGAGATCAAGTTCTTGCCGATCAGCGCCGGACGCGCGCCGTGCGCGACGCAGACGCCCGCGAGGTCATAGATGAACGGATAGAGGTCGCGGTCGTGGAAGAGCGGATTCGACTTGTCGTCCACCGCCTTGAAGGTCGCCTCGGCGCCCGCCTCGGCGAACATCTTCTGCACGCGCTTGACCATCGCGACGGCCTCATCGCGCGTGCCGAACTCGGCGCCGTTCGATGGGTTGACCGCAAGGAACGTCGCTACCGCCACCAAGACAGCCGCAAAACGACGCATGGTTTTCCCTCCCGGCGACGGGCGGGGGCGACGGGTTCGGCCTCCGTCCGGCGTTCGGGGGTAACCTTATGACGTGAAGATGAAGCAACCCTAACGGGTCCCCCGGTTTCACGCGGTTGGTCAACAAAGTCTTAGCGGCGGCGAATGGCGAGTAGCGAATAGCGAGTGGGATCCGGGGATAGCGGCGAGGCACCAGACCCGCTATTCCACGGCTGCCTACCCGCTATTCGCTGCTCGCTGTTCGCCACTCGCCCACCCATGGCCGACGACATCCCCTTCAACCGCAATCTTGCCCTCGCGCCCGGCATCGTCGAGGAGGTGGCGCCCGGCGTGCGTCGCCTCCTGTGCGACAATCCCGGCCCGTTCACCCACAAGGGCACGATGAGCTATATCGTCGGCCGCGGCGAGGTTGCGATCATCGATCCCGGCCCGGACGACGCGCGGCACATCGCGGCGCTGCTCGACGCGGTGCGCAACGAGACCGTCACCCATATCCTCGTGACCCACACCCATCGCGATCATTCGCCGGGCGCGGCGCGCGTCAAGGCGGCGACCGGCGCGAAAACCCATGGCGAGGGGCCGCACCGGCCGGCGCGGCCGCTGCATGTCGGCGAGGCGCCGCGGCTCGACGCCAGCAACGACACGGATTTCCGGCCCGACCAGCCGCTCGCCGACGGCGACGTGGTGAGCGGGACGGGTTTTGCGCTCGAGGCGATCACGACGCCCGGCCATACGGCGAACCACATGGCCTACGCGCTGCGCGGACACGACCTCTTGTTTTCCGGCGACCATGTCATGGGCTGGTCGACCTCGATCGTCGCGCCGCCGGACGGCGCGATGAGCGACTACATGGCCTCGCTCGACAAGCTCGCTCGACGCCGGGAAAGCATCTACCTCGCCGGCCACGGCGACGTCATCCGCGACGCGCCGCGCTTCGTGCAGGCCTATATCCGCCACCGCCAGGGCCGCGAGGCCTCGATCCTGCACCGCCTCGGCAAGGGCGCGGCCGACATCCCGACGCTGGTGCGCGCGATCTATATCGGGCTCGACCCCCGGCTCACGCGCGCGGCCGGGCTGTCGGTGCTGGCGCATCTCGAGGACCTGGTCGCACGCGGCCTCGCCGCGACCGAGGGTGCGCCGTCGATCGACGGGACCTATCGGCTGGCGCGCTGAGGCGTCGCGCTCTGCCTACGACGGCTTGGTGGCGGCGCTGCCCTTGGCGACGACGGTCGGCGCGTGCAGGTTCTCGTTTCGCGACGCCGGCGACGCGGCGCGTTGCAGCGCGCCGGCGGCCTCCAGCACCGGATAGGCGACCGAGCAGATGTGCGAATGGATGCGCTTGAGGTCGCGCAGTACGTCGAGATGCAGAGAGCTGGTTTCGATGCTTTCGGGGCGTCCGTCGCGCAGCCGCGCCAAGTGACTTTCCGCCGCGGCGAGCTCGGCGTTGCGCAGCTCGGCCTTCTCGGCCAGGAGCTTGCGCGCATCGTTCGCGTCGCCCGACATGAACGTGCCAAGGGCGAGCCGCAGGCTTTCCAGGATCCGCTTGTGGAACGCGGCGATTTCCGCGGCACCGTCGCTCGAGAATTGCAGCTTCCGCTTGATCTTCTTGGCCGCAAGCTCGCTCAGATTCTTGTCGATGATGTCGCCCATGTGCTCGAGGTTGATCGCGAAGGATATGATCTCCATCGCCCGCCTGCCCTCGCGCTCGTCGAGGCTGCCTCGGGTCAGCTTGGTAACGTAGAGCTTGATCGCCTCGTCGAGCCGGTCGACCGCGTTGTCGGCCTGCGACACTTCCGCGACCAGGGCGCGGTCGTTGGTCATCAGCGCGGTCATGACATTGCGCAGCATGGTCTCGACCAGATCGCCCATCCGCAGGGTCTCGCGGGCGGCATCGGCCAAGGCGAGCGAGGGCGTGTCGAGCGCGGCGTCGTCGAGATGGCGTGGCGCGAACGGATCGCTCGCGCGCGCCGGCGAGCGAAAGACCTTGACGAGCAACCACGCCAGGGGATCGAGCAAGCCGATGAAGGCGACGGCCAGTCCGACGTTGAAAGCAATGTGAAACTCGGCCGTCATCTTGGCCATGTCGGGCTGGAGGGCGTGGAAATACCGGCCGATCGGGCCGAGGAGGGGCAAAACGATCACGACGCCGACGAGACGGTTGAGCAGGTTGCCGATCGGCACCCGATAGGTCGAAGGATCGCCGCGGTGCGCGGCTTCGAACACCGGATTGATGGCACTGCCGAGATTGGCGCCGACCACAAGCGCGATCGTCGCCTCCGGCGTGATGAACTGGGAATAAGCGAGTGACATGATCAGCAGAACGGTCGCGACGCTCGAATGCGCCGCCCATGTCAGCGCCGCCGCGACCAACACGCAGAAGGTCGGGTCCGACGTGACCACGTCCAGCAGCGCGTGCACATTGGGCGCGTTCTCGGCCGGCGCCAGCGTATCCAGCAGCGTATGCAGCGCCAGCAGCATCAGCCCCAGTCCGATGCCGACCCGGCCCAGATCCTTGGCGCGGGTGTTGCCGCTGCGGAACGCAAACAGACCGGCGACGAGCAGGATCGGCGCCGCGGCCGAGACGTTGAGCGACAGGACCTGCACGATCAGCGTCGTGCCGACATTCGCGCCGAGCATGATCGCGAGCGCCGGAACGAGCGCGACCATGCCGGCGGCGGCGAACGACGCCGTCATCAGGCCGGTGGCGGTGCTGCTCTGCAGGATGCCGGTGAGGACCAGCCCCGCCGCGAACCCGGAGAAGCGATTGCCGATCGCCTTGGAGAGATAGTGCCGCAGGTCGGAGCCGAAGGCGCGCAGGATGCCGCTGCGGACCATGTGCAGGCCCCAGAGCAGCAGTGCCACGCCGCCCATGAGATCGAGAAGAATGAAGGTGCCCATCGCGATGCGTCCGAACGCGATCCGTCGGCAGTTTATCGATGGAACCAACCCCGTCTATGACAAATCGATCCCTGGTGCCAGGTTCCGGCGCTGCTTTGCGCCGCACAATCCGTTGCGCGCGCCCGACCGCCGGCTATCGTTTGGGCTTCTGAGTGGGCTTCGCCTGCTGCTGTGGCGGCTGCTTGACCTTGGGCACCGGGCGCTCCGGCACCTCGGGCTTTTCCTCGTCGGCGAGATCCTCGACGTCGTCGAGCAGCGCGCGTATGCGTTTTGCGTTGGTGCCGAAGTCGGCCCGGCCGTAGCGCGAGGACGAGCGCACGTCGACGCGCGCGCCGTCGCCGACCGCGCGGATGCGCACCGCCACGTCGTCGCGAAAGCCCATGATCAGCGTGCGCGCGACCGCCTCGATATAGCCGTCGCGGGCGGGCAGGCCCTGCTGCGGCTGCGGCGGCATCGGCGGACGATCGTTGACCACCTGCCAGTGCCGCTTGGCGATCGCCGCCTTCGCGGCATCGTAGGTCGCCTGCGCGCTCGCGTCGGTCTCGAGCGGCACCACGTCCGGATAGGCCGCCTTCTGCTGTTGCGCGGCATAGAGGCCCGCATAGGCGATCGGATTGGCCTCGCGCGAGCGGAGCTGGGCGATCCGCTCGTAGCGCGGCGGGTCGATCGGATCGGTGGTGATGTCGGAAATCTCCGGCAGGCGGGCGGCGCGCACCGCGAGATAGGACGGATAGGCGAGAAGCGCGACGCCGATCAGGATCGCGGAGAGCGCCGCGCCGAGGCCCTCGGTGCCGTGCCGCCAGATGCCGATGAGCGAAGCGAGCGCCAGCAGGATCGCGATCACCGCCATGACCAGCGATGCCGCGAAGGTCGCCAGCACCGGCACGATCTCGAGCAGGCCGGCGCGTGCGATGACGACCGCAAGCAGCGCCACCGGCAGCGAGAAGCTCGCGATGCGGCGTGCCCAGATGGCGAGCCGGGAGGCGGGCTCTTCGGCAATGCGGCGCACCGGCATGGCTACTTCCCGAGCGAACGCGTCGGCGCAGCCCCGCCGCAGACGGACGCGGGAGGCAGGCCTCGCGAACTGCCGCCGGCCCCGTTGGCGAGCGCAACGCGCCGCGGAATCCCGGCACCCCTAGCGGGAGAGAACTCTGGATCGAAGGTCATCATGCTCGACTGAAACAACTATCTCGTGATCGTGGCAAATCAAATACCTTCGACAGGCGTTCGCGACCGACCACGCTCGGCCTCTGATCGGCATGGCCGGCGCGAGACCTTTCCATGAAGCTGGGCAACCTCTCTATGACGCTGTGGCGGTCGGAAATACATAGTCCTTCATCAGCTCGCGCAGCGCGATCTTCTGGATCTTTCCGGTCGCGGTGTGAGGAATCTCGTCGACGAACACGACGTCGTCGGGCATCCACCAGTCGGCGATCTTGCCGGCCATGAACGAGAGCATGTCCTCGCGCGTCGCGCTGTGCCCGGGCTTGAGCACCACGACGAGCAGCGGCCGCTCGTCCCATTTCGGATGCCTGACGCCGATCACCGCGGCCTCGGCCACGCTCGGATGGCCGACCGCGAGGTTCTCCAGGTCGATCGACGAGATCCACTCGCCGCCGGACTTGATCACATCCTTGGCGCGGTCGGTGATCTGCATGTAGCCGTGCGCGTCCATGGTCGCGACGTCGCCGGTGTCGAAGAAGCCGTCGTCGTCGAGGATGTTGCCGCCCTCGCCCTTGAAATAGGACTTTGCCACCGCCGGCCCGCGCACCTTGAGGCGGCCGAACGTCTTGCCGTCCCACGCCACCTCGCGGCCGCTGTCGTCGGTGATCTTCATCTCGATCGTGAACGGCGGCTGCCCCTGCTTCTGCTGGATGTCGAGGCGCGCCTCGCCGGTGAGGCTCGCGTATTCGGGGATCAGCGTGCAGACGGTGCCGAGCGGGCTCATCTCGGTCATGCCCCAGGCGTGGATCACCTCGACGCCGTAGGTGTCCTGGAAGGACTTGGTCATGGCGCGCGGGCAGGCCGAGCCGCCGATGATGACCCGCTTGAGATGCGGCAGCCTGCTGCCGGTCTTCTCCAGGTGCTGGAGCAGCATCAGCCAGACGGTCGGCACGCCGGCCGTGCACGTGACCTTGTAGGTGTCGAGCAGCTCGTAGACCGAGGCGCCGTCGAGCTTCATGCCCGGCATCACCAGGGTTGCGCCGGTCAACGGCGCCGAGAAGGCGAGCGACCAGCCGTTGGCGTGAAACAGCGGCACCACCGGCAGGATCACGTCGCGCGCCGAGATCGCGAGCACGCTCGCGCCGGAATGCGCCAGCGCATGCAGCACGTTGGAGCGGTGCGAGTAGACGACGCCTTTGGGATGGCCCGTGGTTCCGGACGTGTAGCACATGCCGGCCGCGGTATTCTCGTCGAACTGCGCCCAGGCGATATCGCCGTCCGCCTCGCCGATCCATTCCTCGTACGGGACGGCGCCTTTGAGCGAGGTCGCCGGCATGTGGGCGGCGTCGGTGTAGACGACGTAGCGCTCGATGGTCGGCAGCTTGTCGGCAAGCTTTTCCAGCAGCGGCACGAAGGTGAGATCGGTCATCAGGATGCGGTCTTCCGCATGGTTGATGATCCAGGCGATCTGATCGGGAAAGAGGCGCGGATTGACCGTGTGATAGATCCCGCCGATCCCGACGATGCCATACCAGGATTCGAGATGCCGCCAGGTATTCCAGGCGAGCGTCGCGACCCGGTCGCCGGACGCGATGCCGTCGCGGGCGAGGCGCTGCGCCACCTGCTTGGCGCGGCGCCTGATGTCGGCGTAGGTGGTGGTGTGGATCGGCCCCTCGATCGAGCGGGAAATGATGCGCCGCCCGCCGTGATAGGTCGCCGCGTGATCGATGATGCGATGGATGAGCAGGGGCCAATCCTGCATCTGGCCGAGCATTAGGTTCCTCCCTGGCCGCCTTGTTGTGTTGGGCCGCTTGCCGGTCCCAAGGTTAGCGCCCCGTCCGCGCCGCGCAACCGGTTCGACGGGTACGGTCCGGCGGGTTCAGCCGAACCGCGCCAGGCGAAACCGCGAGATATCGTGGCGGGTCGCGCCGGCCATGGCGAGGTCGGCGAGGATTTCGCCGATCACTGGCGCGAACTTGAAGCCGTGGCCCGAGCAGGGCGAGGCGACGATGATCGCCGGGGTGCCGGGCAGCCGGTCGACGATGAAGTCGCCGTCCGGCGTCGTGGTGTAGCGGCAGGTCTGCGACGAGACGAGCCTGCCGTCGAGAGAGGGCACGTGCGCCGCAAGCGCTTCGCGCAGCAGCGCCTCGTCGGCATCGTCCATCGGACGCGTCGGCACCGACGGATCGACGGCCTCGTCGGCGTGATGATGCTTGGCGAACTTGATGCCGGGCTTTGCTCCGGAGGGAAATCCGTAGAAGATGCCGTTCCGGTTCTCGATCATGAAGATCGGACACCGATCGCGCGCGAAGAGCGCGGGATCGGCAGGCTCGAACCACCCGATGACCTGACGCGTCACGCGCACGGGAACAGGAAACGCAGGGAGCAGCTGCGGCAGCCACGGGCCGGCCGCGACGATCGCCTGCCCGGCCTCGACGACGCCGCGCTCGGTGACGATGCGCACGCCGGCCGACCTGGGCTCGATCGCGCGCACCCGCTCGTTCGTGCGCACCTGTGCGCCGGCCGCGCGCGCTAGCGCCACCTGGGCGCGGATCGCGGGCTCGGCCAAGAGGATTCCCGCCTCGGGCTGAAAGACGCCGACGAAATCGCCGGGCAGCCGAAAGGCCGGAAAGCGCCGCATGACGTCTGCGGCGTCAAGCACCTCGTGGGCGAGGCCATGCGCGCGCGCCGAGCGCAGCGTCCCGGCGACGAGCGTGCCATCGGGCGCGCCGATCTCGACGATGCCGGTGACGTGCAGGAGCGACTGCCCGGCGTCTTGTTCGAGTGCACGCCACAACGGAAGGGCCGCGCGCACCAGCGGAACGTAGGAGGGATGCTCGAAATAGCCGAGCCGGATGATCCGCGTCTCGCCGTGCGACGAGCCGCGGTCGTGGCCGGGCGTGAATTGCTCGATGCCGACGACGCGTCGGCCGCGCCGCGCGAGATGGAGCAGCGCGGCGCTGCCCATGACGCCGAGCCCGATGACCGCAACGTCAACCGTCATGTCGCCCACTTGATATGTTTCCACGCTAGCACGATTGGAACCCGTTGGTATTGGGCCGTACGCCCGCAGAAAACCGCAATTTTGATCGACCCGTGGCGACCTGATGCGCCTCTACCCGACGATCGCCGCACTCGTGGCCGCAACGACGATCGCGGCCGCCGATGAGATTCCGTTGCCGCGCCCGCGGCCGGCTGCGCTTTCGTCGGCTGCGCCTGCGGAACCGTCCGCGTGCCAGGTCGAACTCGCCAACCGCGCGGTCTTCACGCCGCTGCCGCCGCTTATCGGCCCCGGCGGCTGCGGCGCGCCCGACGTGGTGCGGCTCGACGCGGTCATCATGCCGGACCAGAGGCATGTTTCCCTGGAGCCGGCGCCGACGCTGCGCTGCGGCATGGCGGGCGCGGTCGCCGATTGGGTGCGGGCCGATCTCGGCCCGCAAGCGGCCGGGATGGGCGCACCGCTCAAGCTGATCGAGAACTACGATTCCTACGACTGCCGCGGCATGAACCGGGTGGCCGGCGCGAAGCTGAGCGAGCACGGCAGGGCGAACGCGCTGGACATTCGCTCGATCACGCTGGCCGACGGCAGGATTATTCATCCCACCGACCCGGCGGTCGCGCGCACGTTTCGCGAACAGATGCGGGCGGGCGCCTGCGCACGCTTCATGACGGTGCTCGGCCCCGGCTCCGACGGCTACCACGAGGAGCACATCCACGTGGACCTCGCGGAGCGCCATAACGGCTATCGCATCTGCCATTGGGACATTCGCGAGCCCGCCGCGGTCGCCGATGTGCCGCTGCCGCGGCCGCGCCCGATCTTCACCCTCGCGGGCCAAAGGCTTTGACGCGGCCGCACCGGAGCGGCCACAATGAAACATTCATTGCCTTGGACCGGAGCGCCATGACCATCCTCAGCAATCTCGCCATCCGCGACATCGAGACGCTCGCGCACCCCAACACCAATCTGGCGCAGCTGCGCGAAACGGGGCCCCTCGTCATCGAGCACGGCAAGGGCGTCTTCATCTACGACAGCGACGGCAAGGCCTATCTCGAGGGCATGGCGGGCCTGTGGTGCACGGCGCTCGGCTACGGCAACGAGGAGCTGGCTGAGACGGCCGCTGCGCAGATGAGGCGGCTCGGCTTCGCGCATCTCTACAACGGCAAGAGCCACGACCCGGCGATCGAGCTCGCCGAGAAGCTCAAGGAGATGGCGCCGGTGCCGATCTCCAAGGTGTTCTTCTGCAATTCCGGCTCGGAGGCGAACGACAGCCAGATCAAGCTCGTGCGCTACATGAACAATGCGCTCGGCCGGCCGCTGAAGAAGAAGATCATCGGTCGCCTCAAGGGGTTTCATGGGCTCACCCTCGGCGCTGCCTCGCTCACCGGCCTGCCGCACAACCATGCGGATTTCGACCTGCCGCTCCCCGGCATCCTGCACACGAGCTGCCCGCATCACTACCGCGGCGCCAAGGACGGCGAGAGCGAGGAGGAGTTTGCAACAAGGCTCGCGGCCGAGCTGGAGGACCTGATCCAGCGCGAGGGGCCGGACACGGTCGCGGCCTTCGTGGCCGAGCCCGTCATGGGCGCGGGCGGCGTGATCGTCCCGCCGAAGACCTATTTCGAGAAGATCGGCCGCGTCTGCGCGGCGCACGACATCTACGTGATCTCCGACGAGGTGATCTGCGGCTTCGGCCGCCTGGGGCGCAATTTCGGCTGCGAGGCGCTCGGCTTCAAGCCGCATGCGCTCTCGGTCGCCAAGGCGCTGTCGTCCGCCTATCTGCCGATCGCCGGCGTGATGCTGCCGGAGGTCATGTACCAGGCGCTGCTCACGGAAAGCCGCAAGCTCGGCGGTTTCCATCACGGCTTCACCTATTCGGGTCATCCGGTCGCCGCGGCGGTGGCGGTGAAGACGCTCGAGATCTACGCGCGCGACAAGATCTTTGCGGCGGCGGCGGCGCGCATGCCGCAGTTCCAGCAGCAGCTCAAGCAGCTCGGCGAGCATCCGCTGGTCGGCGAAGCGCGCGGGATGGGGCTGATGGGCGGCCTGGAGCTGGTCGCCGACAAGGCGAGCAAGCGCGCCTTCGATGCGAAGCTCGGCGTCGCCGCGCGCTGCGTGCACTTTGCCGAGGAGGAAGGCCTGATCGTGCGCGCCGTGATCGGCGATACGGTCACGATGTGCCCGCCGCTGATCATCAAGCCCGATGAGATCGACGAGCTGTTCGCGCGGCTTGCCCGTGCGCTCGATCGCACGCTCGATTGGGCGAAGCGTGAGCGGCTGCTGGTGAACTAACTTTCGCCATTGATGGCGGCGAGGATGAGCGCTCCGTTCGGGGGCGACCGGTTAACGCATTTCCGATGTTTCGCGTCGCGCAATCCCACGTCGTTCGCCCGCCGAATCGGACGCTGCTGCGCCCGGGCGTGACCCGGCGCGCCCTGGTCCGCGGTTTCGGCGCGATCGGGCTTGCCGGCGTCGCAACGGCTGCCTACGGAATCGGCATCGAGCCGGAAAGCGTGCTGGTGACGCGCTATCGGCTGACGCCGCCGCGCTGGCCGGCCGGCCACAAGCTCAGCATCACGGTGATCGCGGACCTGCATGCGGGGGGTCCGAACATGACGGCCGCCCATATCGAGCACGTGGTCGATGTCGCGGGTCTCGAGCGCGCCGACATCGTGCTGCTGCTCGGCGACTATTTCGCCACCCATCGTTTCGTGACCGAGCGCGTGCCGCCGCCCGTGTGGGCCGCCTCGCTCGCGCGCCTGAAGGGTCGGTTCGGGACCTGGGCGATCTTTGGCAATCACGATTGGTGGTTCGACATCAAGGGCGTACGCGCCGGCCTCGCCGGCGTCGGCATACCGGTGCTGGAAAACCGGGCGGTTCTGCTCGGCGAGCCGGGGCGCCGTTTCTGGCTCGCCGGGCTCGGGGATCAGCTGGCGCATCCGCTCGGGCATCACCGGTTCAAGGGCGTCGACGATCTCGACGGCACGCTGCGCCAGGTCGATACCGACGATCCCGTCATCCTGATGGTGCACGAGCCGGACATCTTCACCAAGGTGCCGGACCGCGTGTCGCTGACGCTCGCGGGCCACACGCATGGGGGACAGATTCGCGTGCCCTTCGTGTGGCCGCACTTCGTGCCGTCGAAATACGGCGCGCGGTTTGCCTACGGACACATCATCGAGCGTGGGCGCCACATGGTCGTGTCGGGCGGCCTCGGCGTGAGCAACATCCCGGTGCGCATCGGCGTCCCGCCCGAGATCGTGCGGATCGAGCTCGGCTGAAGACCGTTGCCGCAAGCGAAAACGGCGCCGCATGGGGCGGCGCCGTCGAAGAGTCGATGATGGCCCGATCTAGCTGTCGCGGCCGCCCGTGAAGGCCACCCGCGGATTGACCGGCGAGTCGCCCTGGCCGGGCGCGATCACCACGACCGGCGTGCCGATCTTCACCCGGTTGTAGAGGTCGATCGCGTCCTCGTTGGTGAGCCGGATGCAGCCCGACGAGATCGACGAGCCGATATATTCGGGCTGGTTGGTGCCGTGGATGCGGAACAGCGTGTCCTTGCCGTTGGCAAAGAGGTAGAGCGCGCGCGCCCCCATCGGATTCTGCGGGCCGCCGCTGACGAAATTCGGGATGTTGCCGAGCCGCTCATGTTCGCCGGCGGTCGGCGTCCAGGACGGCCACTCGACCATGTTGCCAACCTTGGCGACGCCCGACCAGATGAGCGCCTGCTCGCCCACCGTGATGCCGTAGCGGATCGCCTTGCCGCCGGGCTGCACGAAATAGAGGAAGCGCGCGTCGGTATCGACGACGATCGTGCCGGGCGCCTCCTTGCGATGGTAGTCGACGATGTGACGCCGATACGGCTCGGGAATGATCGCCTGCTGGTAGGGCGCGTGGGCGAGCAAATCCTTGTCGCGTTGCGAAAAATGGCTCTGGTCCACCGGCGCAAGCGTCGATTCCATGCAACCGCCGAGCATCAGTCCCAACGCAACAAGCGCGAATCCAGTCGCAAACTTCATCGCTTCACCTGTGATCTACCGAAAGCAAGTGGCAGCGCCCCAAGTCCCAGCTCCCGGTTCGTTTCTAACGAAAAGCGCGCCACCATTCCAGGTATTGGAGCGCACGCAGCGACCGATGCTGTGAACGTGTTGCAGGAATGCCGCAGTTGCTGCCGTAACCCGCGGGAATCTCGGCATAATCCTACCCATGCCGTTAACCAACGCTGACCGATTCTGCACGCTGCGCGTAAATGATCCCTTTACCATGCGAGGCGTATCCCGCTTCCCTTCGCGGGAGCGGGCGAAATGCCGCCTAATCGTGCATTTTTCTGCCCATTTCCGCCGATGTCGCGGCCGAGATTGCGCGCGAACGGGACGTTCAAGACGGAGGACACGGTGGAGAAACGTACTTTCTTGTCAGATGGTTACAGGCACCACGCGAAGGAGCGCGAGGCGCTTGACCGGCGCTACCGCAAGATCGGCATTTCGGCCGTCGCGGCTGCCGTGCGCTACCACGGCAACGCCACGAGCGCGCAGTCCCGCAACGACGTTCAGATCGAGACCGATTCGGCGGCCTGAGTTCCAGGCATCAGCGATCAGGGATCAGGTGGCTTCCCTGATCCCTGATGCCTAACCCCCTGATCGCTGTCACACGTGCTGGCCGCCGTTGATGTGGATCTCGGCGCCGTTCACGTAGGACGAGGTCTCGGTGCACAGCACATAGATGATCTTGGCGACCTCATCGGGCGTGCCGAGGCGGTGCATCGGAATCTGGTGCGCGACGATCTCCTCGGTGCCGGGCGAGAGGATCGAGGTGTCGATCTCGCCCGGCGCGATCGCGTTGACGCGCACGCCGAGCGGGCCGAAGTCGAAGGCCATCTCGCGGGTCAACGCCGCGAGCGCCGCCTTGGAGGTCGCATAGGCGGCGCCCGCGAAGGGATGCACGCGCGAGCCTGCGATCGACGTGACATTGACGACCGAGCCTTTCGCAGCCTTGAGCTGGTCGATGAGGCCGCGCGCGAGCATGATCGGCGCCAGGAAGTTCACGTGAAAGACGTGCTCCCACGTGTCGAGCGTGGTGATAATGCTGCCGAGCCGTCCGCCGCCGTCGGCCTTGGGCGAGATCGCGGCGTTGTTGACGAGGGCATGCAGCTCGCCCGTTTCGAGCCGCTTCTTGATCTCGGCGATCGCGTCCTGCGTCGACACCGGATCGGCGAGATCGACCTTGATGTGATCCTCCGGCCCCATTTCCCACGGGCAGTTTTCCGGGAAGGCGTGGCGCGAGCAGGTGATGACGCGCCAGCCGGCCGCCGAGAAGCGCTTCACCGTCGCGTGGCCGATGCCGCGGCTCGCTCCGGTCAGGAGCAGCGCGCGGCGCGGCTGGTTCGTTTGCGAATTCGGCATGAGGCGCGGATGCTCCGGCATAGGCATGTTAGCTCAAGGGTAGAGCCGCGTCCTGGTCCAGGCGTTGCCCGGCGCGGTTCGGCGAAACTCGATGCGGTCGTGCAGCCGGTACGGCCGGTCGTGCCAGAACTCGATCACCAGCGGCACGAGCCGGTAACCGATCCAGAACGGCGGCCGCGGCACTTGTCCGACCGCGTAGCGCGCGGTTGCGAGCGCGACGGCCTTCTCGAACGCGAGCCGGCTTTCGAGCGGCGCCGATTGCCGGCTCGCCCAGGCGCCGATCTGCGAGAGCCGCGCGCGCGTCGCGAAATAGGCATCGGCCTCGGCATCCGCAACCCGTTCGATGGGGCCGCGCAGGCGCACCTGCCGCTTGAGCGACTTCCAGTGAAATACCGCGCCGGCTGCCGCGCGATCGGCCAATTCCCGCCCTTTTTGGCTCTCCTGGTTGGAGTAGAAGACGAATCCGCGCTCGTCGAAGCCCTTGAGCAGCACCATTCGCACATTGGGCAGGCCGTCGCGGTCGACGGTCGCGAGCGCCATGGCGTCGGGGTCGGCGAGTTCGGACCGGCGCGCCTCGTCGAACCAGGCGCCGAACAGGCGCAATGGTTCGTCGGCCTCGGTGAAGTCACCGGTCGTTAACCAAGTTGGGTGTTTTATCGAAGCCGTGTCGGACATGTCGCGGAGCGGTCATTTGGCCGGTTTGCTGCCAGCATCGGCGTCCCGGCGGGCCCGTTATAACGGAACCGGCCGGTCGAGCATATGGCGAGGGCTGCTGCCCGCGGCCGTGGTCCTGCTCGCGCTGCCGGCAGGCGGCTGCAGCTATCGGCTCGGCTCCTTGTTCGGCCAGGACAACCCGAAGACGGAAGTGACCGGCTCGATCGCATCGAACGCCACGGCGGCCGATCAGGCCGCCGGCGCGCCGGCCGAGAACGATCTCGCCTATGCGCGCGCCGCCGCCACCCAGGCGCTCGCGATCGACGGCAAGACCACCAGCGTCCCGTGGGAGAACCCGCAGACGGGCGCGCGCGGCACCATCACGCCGATCGCCTCGGCCTATACGCAGGACGGCTTCATCTGCCGCGACTTCCTGGCGAGCTACGTGCGCCAGGGCGCCGAATCCTGGCTGCAGGGCGAGGGCTGCCGCGTCCACGAGGGCAAGTGGGAAATCCGCGTCATGCGGCCGTGGAAGAAGACCTGAGGCCGCCGCGCCCCTGATTTCACGTTGCGCAGCGGTCGCACGCGCCCCACATTGGGGGGCCGGGGCCGGGATTCGTATCCGGCAAATTGAGAACTGGAGTTTGCCCACTATGCGCGACCCCTATGACGTGCTGGGGGTGCAGCGGACGGCGGATGCTGCGGCGATCAAGAGCGCCTTCCGCAAGCTGGCCAAGAAGCACCATCCGGACGCCAACAAGAGCGATCCGAAGGCGGCGCAGCGCTTTGCCGAGCTCAACTCCGCCTACGAGATTCTCGGCGACGAGGCGAAGCGCAAGGCATTCGACCGCGGCGAGATCGGCGCCGACGGCAAGCAGCGCTTCCACGGCTTCGAGGGCTTTCGCGCGCAGCCGGGCGGCGGCTTTGGGCACGCGGATTTCGAGACGATCTTTCCCGGCGGCTTTGCGCGCGGCAGCCGCGCCGGCGGGTTCGGCGGATTCGAGGATCTCCTCAAGGGCATGTTTGGTGGCGCGGCTGGCCGCCGCAGCGGATTCGACACCCATGTAACGGACGAGATGAGCGCGCCGAGCGGGCGCGACGTCACGGTGCCGCTTACGATCTCGCTCGGCGAAGCCGCGCAGGGCGGCGCGCGCCGCGTCCGCCTGCCGAGCGGCAAGGAAGTCGACGTCAAGATTCCGGCCGGTCTCGCCGACGGCCAGCAGATCCGCCTCAAGGGACAGGGCCTGCCCGGCCCCGGCGGGGTCGGCGATGCGCTGATCGCCGTCACGGTCGCGCCGCACAAGCTGTTCACGCGCGAAGGCGCCAACCTGCGCCTCGAGCTGCCGGTCACGCTCTATGAAGCCGTGCTCGGCGCCAAGGTGCGGGTGCCGACGCTCGACGGCGCGGTCGAGCTTGCGATCCCGGCGGGCACCAGCAGCGGGCGAACCTTCCGCCTCAAGGGCAAGGGGATGCCGGGCAAGGGCGGGGCGGGTGACCTGCTCGCGGTCGTGCGCATCGTGCTGCCCGACCGCGGCGATGAAGCGCTGAGCGACCTGATGCGCAAGTGGCGCGACGACAAGCCCTACGATCCGCGCAAGGACATGGCGTGAAGGCTGCGCTCGCGCGGCCGGTCAGGCCGCGCGGATCTTTGCCAGGAAGTCGTCGACCTGCCCGCGCAGCTGCTCGGTGCGCACCCCGAGCGCCTCGGCCGCCGCGTTGACGTTGTGCGCCGCCGCACCGGTCGCATTGGCGCCAGCCGTGACCCCGGCGATGCTGTCGGACGCATCCTTGGTGCGGCGGGCCGCGCCTTGCGTGTTGCGGGTGATTTCCTGCGTCGCGGCGCCTTGCTCCTCGACCGCCGAGGCGATCGAGGTCGCGACCACGCTGACCTCGCCGATGGTGCTGCCGATGCCCTTGATGGCGTCCATGGCGTCCTTGGTCACCTTTTGCACCGCGGAGATCTGCGCGGTGATCTCCTCGGTCGCCTTGGCGGTCTGGTTGGCGAGCGACTTCACCTCGGAGGCGACGACCGCAAAGCCCTTGCCGGCCTCGCCGGCGCGCGCCGCCTCGATCGTCGCGTTGAGCGCCAAGAGGTTGGTCTGGCCGGCGATGTCGTTGATGAGCTTCACCACCTGGCCGATCCGCTCGGCGCTTTCGGCGAGGCCGCGCACCGTGCCGTCCGTCTGCTTCGTCTCGTCGACGGCGCGGCCGGCGATGCCGGCTGCGTGCGTCACCTGCCGGCTGATGTCGGAGATCGACGCGCTCAGTTGCTCCGAGGCGGACGCGACGGTCTGCACGTTGCTCGAGGCTTCCTCGGAAGCTTCGGCGGCGGTCTTCACTTGCGTGTTGGTCCGCTGCGAGATGGCGGACATTTCATCCGACGTGCTGCGCATCTGCCCGGCGGCGTCCATGAGCGCCGTGAGCGCCTCGCCGATCTGGCTTTCGAACGCGGAGATGGACGCCTCGACGGTCTTCTGTCGCTGCGTCGCCTGGCTGCTGCGATCGCGCTGCTCCCTCTCGATGCGCGTCTTTTCCTCGGCGTTCTGCTTGAACGTCGCGAGCGCCCCGGCGAGCGCGCCGATCTCGTCGGTGCGATCGGAGAACGGCGCTTGCGCCGAGAGGTCGCCGCCCGCGACCTTGAGCATCGCGTCCTTGATCGCATGCAACGGCGCGAGCACCCGGCGGCGCACCACCACGAGGCTACCGATCGCGAAGGCGAGTGCGGCGGCCAGCAGGGTTAGATGGATGATCATGTCGTGCTGCGCTTCGTCATGGAGATCGGCGCCACGCTGCTTTGCCGCCTCGAGCGCGGCCTCCGCCACGGTGAGGAGGCTTGCAAGATGTCCGACCGTCACGGGCGCCCATTCGCCCGCCGTCATTTCCGGCTTCTTGCCGGCGAGCACGGCCGCGAAGAGGCGGTCGCGCAACGCGGTGTAATCGGCCGCGAAATAGACCGTGTTGGCCTTGGCGATGGCCTCGGCGACGCTCGCGGGCATGCCGGAGGCCATGCCTTCGATCGCATGCCAGACCGCGACCGTGCCGCCGACGTGGCCGGCGTACTTGGCGGGCGCATCCGGCGGCGCGTGCCCGGCGACCATGCTGGTCGAGATCAGCAACGAGGCCTCGCCGCCTTCGTTGCGCACGAGCCAGGCGAGCTCCTTCATCGTCATCAACTGGTCGACGAGCGAATCGTTGAACTTGACGGCCGCGAACATCCGTGCGGACATCTTGTCGAGCGTGTCCAGGAGCTTCTGCGAGACCGCCATGTACTCGGTCACGAGGCCGTCGCGGCGGTCCGCTCGCGGCTTGCTGAAGGCGTCCCAGGATTCGGTCTCCAGCGCGTTGAAGGCCTTGATCTCCTGCCGCAGCTCGGGCAGCAGCGCGTCGCGATCGGCGAAGTCCACCCTTGCCGCGAGGTCGGCGGCGGACTGCAGCGCCGGCAGCTCGGCCTCGCGGATGCGCCTGATATACGTCGCGACGTCGGGCGTGATCGTCCCGTCCGCCTTCAGGGTGCGGAAGGTCGATGCCCGGTCGGTGCGCAGATTGTGCATCGACTTGAAGGCGTAGCGCGAGACGTCTGCCACCGTCTCGATATGGCCGGTGGTGACGAGACGCTGCCATGCATCCCAAGCGCGCGCCGCAAGCATCACCACGACGAAAAGGGCGATGAAGGCGATGGCCGAACTGAGCAGAGCGTTGACCGACAGACGATTCCACATGACAGCAATCTCCCGACCCCGCCGCCATTGATCGTAAGTTCCGTAAAAATTGCGTTATTCAGGTAACGGTTGCGGCGATGGTGCGGCGCACCTGCGTCGGCGCCGGCCGCGACAAAGGTATTGCGCGCGCCCGGCGGTGCTGCGCCTCGTCCGAACCCGTCCGCCGGTCACACGCGCGGGTTGCGCTCCGGGAGTCGCCGCGCGCCAGCCGCCATCCGTTCTATCGTACCGGCGGTTGCTCGAGCTGGGCGTAGACCGTCTCGGCGACCTTGTGCAGGCGGTCGCGGGTCGCTTCGCCGCTCACCACATAGGCGATATCGCGGTCCGACCAGTAGAGCGCGCCGACCGGCCCGTCCGAGTTGTAGCGCAGCGCCGTGTCGGGCGCGTTGGCGCGCGTGCTGTAGAGCGTGAAGCGCTCGCCCGATCCGCTTTCGTACATGAAGAAGGCGGCGGCGCCGCCGCTCGGTCCCGGCAGCAGCCGGCCGCCGACCAGCTTCAATCCGACCGGCTGCAGATTGGGGATGCGCAGCGCATAGCCGACGCGCTTGGAGAGCCACGCCACCAGATGCGCTTCCTCGCTGCCCGGCACTTCCACCGGGTGGCGAACCTCGACCACATAGAGCTTGTAGGCATCGAGCGCATCGGTCGTCAGCGTCGCCACCGGGCGCGACGGCGCCGCGAACGTGCGCGCCGTCCATCCGGCGAAACCGCCGATGAGGAAGGCGGCAATCGCGGCGGCGGCCGCCATGCCGCGCCACGAGCGGCCGGCGCGCTCGATCTGCCGCAGGCTCAGCCGCGCCGGCACCGGTTCGGTCGCGACCGCGCCGTAGCGCGTGCGAATGGCGTCGGCGAGCGAATGCCACGCGTTGACGCGCGTCATGTCTTCGGGATGGTTCGCGAGCCAGGCCTCCACCGCCGCCTTCCGGTCGGGCGCGAGCTCGCCGTCCACATAGGCATGGAGCTCTTCTTCGCTCACGGGCAGATCGCGATCTATCATCGTGCCACCTCTTCTTCACCCGGTCGTCACTTCACGCGGCGGAGCGCGGGGCGCTCGCCGTCGAGAAAGGCCTTGATTTGCGCGCGCGCGCGCGCGAGCCGCGACATCACGGTGCCGACCGGCACGCCCTGCACCTCGGCAACCTCGCGATAGGTGAGGCCTTCGAGCACCACGAGCAGCAGCGCGGCGCGCTGCTCCTCGACCAGGCTCGCGAGCGCCCGCTCGATGTCGCGCGAGCCGGCCTCGGGCCCGGACATGTCCGGCGCGTCGTCTTCGCCGAGCAGCGTGATGACCGGGCGCCGCGCGAGCGAGCGCAGCCGGTTGCGGTTGAGATTGGTCAAGATCGTGTAAAGCCAGCTGCGCACATCGCCGCCATGAAACAGATGCTCGGACCGCAGCGCCCGCACCAGCGTATCCTGCACGAGGTCGTCGGCCGTCTCCGCGTCGCGCGTCAAAGCCCGCGCATACCGGCGCAATGCCGGTATCGCCGCCTCGACGCCGCTCCGGAAACTGCTCACCCGATCGTTCCCACCGGTCCGTGCTGGCGACCCGCCTTCGCTGCGCTTCGGCGGGCACGTGAGCAAGCGCGCCATAGCTTCGGCGACGGCGGGCGACCCATCCGTGTCCCCGGATATGGCACTGCTCGTATTGTCAAACACCAGCGCTGCCGCGCTATTCCGGCGAGCCTGTCGCGGTTGATGCGGTTTTGCCGGCGCGGTTGAAGGGCCGCAGACCCTGTGCCATAGGGTCGCCGGCATGTTTCGCGCGGATTGCAACGTGCACCGGCTCGTCGCGCAGCCGAGACGAGGGGCTTCATGCCGGAAATCGTGCGGCGCGTGCGCGGCAAGCGAGGCCTGGTCATGGGAATGGCGGACAATCGCTCGATCGCTTGGGGTATCGACAAGGCGGCTCGCGCGCAAGGTGCCGCGCTGGCCTTGACGTATTTTGTCGACGGCTGTCGGATCGTCGCGCTGCGGCGCCCAGACCTCGCCGCGGCGCTCCAGGACTGACGCACGGACGCGATGGCGCAGCCGCTCCTCTATTTCATTCGCCACGGCGAGACCGACTGGAACGTCGAAGGCCGGCTGCAAGGCCAGCACGACACGCCCCTCAACAAGGTCGGTCTCGGTCAGGCGGTTCGCTGCGGCGACATCCTGCGCACGCTGCTCGGGCGCGACGGCCGCGATGCGCAAGATTTCGACTATGTGGCGAGCCCGCTCGTTCGCGCGCGCAAGACGATGGAGCTGGTGCGCGCCGAGCTTGCGCTCGCCCCGGCGGGCTATCGCACGGACGCCCGCCTCGCCGAGCTGTCGTTCGGCCGCTGGGAGGGGTTCACGTTCGCCGAGCTGAAGGCACGCGAGCCCGACACGTTGGCGCTGGCGGCGCGCGAGCACGACAAATGGGGCTTCGTGCCGCCCGGCGGCGAGAGCTACGCCGATCTGCTCGTGCGCGTGAGCGCATGGCACGCAACGGTCACGCGCGACACGGTGGCGGTGGCGCATGGCGGCGTCGCGCGCACGCTCATCGTCCATTTCGGGGTCGAGCCGCCGGCGGCGGCGCCGGTCCACAGCATCGAGCAGGGTGTCGTCTACCAGTTCGCGCCCGGGCGGCTGGTGCGCTTTGCCTAGAACTCCTACGGTGCCGGCTTGCGGATCTTGTAGAGCCGAAATCGATCGCCGCTGTAGACGAGCGTGAGGATGTCCGGGGCGGGGTTGCTGAAGTCGTCCGCCGCATACATGACGTACAGATAGTCGAACTTTTCCTGCCATTGCTCCCAATAGGGCGGATCCCCCGCGAGCGACTCCCCGGCATCGTCGTCCTTGAGGTCGTCGACGGACGGCAGCTCGGTGTCGGTGCTCTCGGCGAGCCGGCGGAAGGCCGGCCGCACCGACATGACCTGCTTGCCGGCAAACACGAATGTATCGGCGACCAGCGCGGAGCGCTCGATGATGGCGAGGCATCCCGCATGCGCGAGGCCATAGTCGAGCGCATCGACGTCCGAGGTGTCATCCGACTGGGCGACGAGCACGCGGGCACCGCGCTGCGCGATGAGCTTCGTCGATGCCCGCACCTGCGCTTCCTGGCGCGACAGCGCCGACCAATTGACGCCGACCTCCGCCATGCGCACGGCGAGCAGGAAGCACAACGCCAGGACGATTCCATAGTCCGCGCGCCGGCTCGGGACCTGCAGGCGCGTGAACGCGAGCGCGATCAGGATGATGGCGATCGGCAGGCGCTGATCCACCAGATAGGCGGTGTGCGTGACGTTCGGCATCGCGAGATACACGAGCGAGCCGAGGCCGAGGAGGAGCCAGGTCGATGGATGGACCCGCAGCTGGCCGAGAACCGCCGCCCATGCCAGCACCGCGATCATGGCGGCGCCGAGCGCGAGGTCGGTGAAATCCGAGTAGGCGCTGATGACGTAATAGAGCCCGTCGAGCTTGGCCGACCACGACCATTCGTTGTCGCCCGAAAGCTCCCAGGTGGGGCTGGCGACGAGCAGCGCGAGGACGGCCAAGAACGGCAGGCCGGTTGCCGCGAAGTCGACGAGGCGCGGCGCGATCGGCGCGGAGCGCTGCTGCCACAGCCGCCACAGCTCGAAGGCGAGCAGCGCGAGTCCGTAAACGCCGACCGCGAAGATGTGACAGAAGAAGAGGGCGAGGGCGAAAATCGTCGACGTCGCGAAACGCCACGGCCACGGCCGGTCGCGCAACGCGACCCAGGCGGCCGCCGCCCACAGCGCGAGCCCGATGCCGAACCAGTAGTTCATGAGCCCGATCAGAAAGATGTGATTATAGAGCAGGGGAAGCGCCACGAGGCCGATGGCGGGCCAGCCGCCGAACAGCGCCCGGTTCAGTGCGAACACCCCGGTCGGCACCACCAGGACGCAGAGCACCGTGAAGACCTGGCCCGCGTGATAGATGTCCGTCACCCGCGCAAACAGCGGGACGACCATGTCCATGACGAGGTTGGGAATGATCTGCCAGTGGATGTCGTAATAGCGCGCGAGATCCGGGTCGGAACCGAGCGACACGATGACGTGCATCCGCGCGAGGTGGTTCGGGTAGTCGGCGAGCGGCGCGATGGGAAAGATGAGAACGGGCGCGAGAGCGATCGCGGTCGCCGCTGCGAGCACAACCAGCATGGCCCTCCCGCAGGAGGAAAGAGGAGGCTGCGGCAAGATGCCAATCGCTTTCTGTGTCCTGGCCAGCCGCCCGGTATGGCCTGCGTATTGTCGGATGATTTCTCAATTCCCGGCCGGCCTGTCAATCGCGCTGTGGCCGGCAGGCGACTCGTGCGGCCTGGAAGGTGGCCTGTTTCACCGGTGAACGCCGGGATCGACGAAGGTCTACGGCCCGGGCTTGCGGATCTTGAACAGGGTGAAACGGTCGCCGCGGTAGACCGGGATCAGCAGTTGCGGGAAAGGATTGGCTTCGTCCCGCGCGGTGTACATCAGGTACAGATAGTCGAAGTGCTTCGGCCACTGCCGCCAATACTCGCCGGTGCCTTCGGGCTTCGCCGTCGTCGTGCTCGCCGCCGCCAGCTGCTCGATCGTCGGCAGGTCGCCGTCGACGAGCTCGGCGATCTGCCGATAGGCCGGCCGCACCTCCATGATCTGCTTGCCGGGAAACACGAACGCGTTGGCGACGAAGGCGGAGCGTTCGATGATCGCGAGGCAGGCGGCGTGCGCCAGCGCGAAATCGAACGCCTCGTTGTCGGAGAGCTGGTCCGCTTCCCCGACCAGCACGCGCGCGCCGCGTTGCTCGATGAACCGGGTCGAGGCACGCACGTCGGCGGCCTGGCGCGACAGCTCGATCCAATTGAAGCCGACCTCGACGACGCGCAGCGCGAGCAGCAGGAGCAGCGCGAGCGCGACGCCCAGGCGTGTGATCGCGCGCGGGACGTCGAGCGAGACGAACGCGAGCGCCGCCAGTACGAAGGCGGCGGGCAGGCGCTCGTCGGCGACATAGGTGTCGAACAATATATTGGGCATTGCGAGGTAGACGATCGCGCCGAGGCCGATCAGCACCCAGCCGGCCGGATGCACGCGCAGCTCGCGGCGAAACGCCAGCAGCGCCAGCAGCGCCGCGACGACGGCGACAAGCGTGAAATCGACGACATCGGAATAGGTGCTGATCGCGAAGTACAGGCCCTCCAGCTTTGCCGGCAGCGACCACCGGTTCGTGCCGGCGAGGCCCAGCGTCGGACTTGCAAGGAGCAACGGCACGAACGGAAGGAACGGCAGCCCGGTCGCGGCGAAGTCGGCGAGGCGCGGCCCGAGCGGCGTCGAGCGGCGCTGCCACAGACGCCACAGCTCGAACGCGAGCAGCGTCATTCCGTAGATGCCGGCGGCGAACAGGTGACTGAAGAACAGCGCAATCGCAAACAGCGTCGACGCCGAGAGGCGCCACAGCCACGGGCGATCGCGCAGCGCGACCCACGCCGACGTCCCCCACAGCGCGAGGCCGACGCCGAACCAGTAGTTCATGTATCCGAGGAAGAAGATGTGATTGTAAAGGAAGGGGAGCGTCGCAATGCACCAGACCGACCAGCGACCGAACAGGACGCGGTTCAAGACAAAGACCCCGGTTGCGACCAGCGCGAGGCAGACGACCGCGTAGATCTGGCCCGCATGATAGATGTCGACGACCCGCGCCAATTGCGGGACGACGATGTCCATGACCAGATTGGGAATGATCTGCCAATGAATCGCGTAGTAGCGCGCGAGGTCCGGATCGCCGGCGATCGTCCCGATCACATGCATGCGCGCCAGATGGTTCGGGTAGTCGGCAAGCGGCAGCAAGGTGAAGACGAGGACCGGCGCGAGCGCGAGCACGGTCGCAAGGCCGAGCGTCATGACCGTCCCGGAGGAATCCGGAATGGCGGGCGACGATGCGACCCTGGGTCGATCCGGCCTAGTCTGCTCTGATTGGCCCGCGTCGATCATGTCGCCAGCTCGCAACTCCGAAGACAAGCCCGGCACCAAAGGCGCGGCGGTGTCAACCCGTTTGACGGATCGGCAGATCATGGGGCGATATGGCGCGATCCGACCCGCCGGAGCTCTCGATGGTGAAGCCTCCCAAGATCCTGCCGGCCTTGGCCGCGGTGCCGGGCGTCGCCTATCTGGTGATCTCGTTGGTGGTCATGGCGGCTCTGGGGTGCAAGATCGGCGCCAAGTACAGTTTCAACGTCAATGAGGGCTGGAACGCCTATTGGGCGAAGGCCGCATGGACCGGTGCGGAACTCTACCCGCCGCTCGCCAGCCTCAGGCTCAACAACTATCTGCCGCTCTGGTTCTATCTCACGGGGGCGCTCGGATCGCTGGTCGGCGACAACATCCGCGCCGGCCGGGCGATCGCCGCCGCCGCCCTGCTGCTCGACGGGGTCGTCATTGCGCTGATTGCCCGCGAGATCGTCGGCGCGCGCAAGGACTGGTGGCTCGCCGGCGCGGCGTTCGTCGCGCTGTTCGGCCTGTTTCATCAGGACTACGCGGCGGCCGATGACCCGCAGATCCTGGCGAGCCTGTTCATGCTCATGGCGCTGTGGCGGGTGATCCGCACGATCGACGGGTCGCCGCCGCTGGCCGAGTGGGCAGGCGTGGTCCTGCTGATGATCCTCGCCGGGCTCATCAAGCACAACCTCGTCGCGGCGCCGCTGAGCATCGGGCTGTTTCTCCTCCTCTATGGCCGCTTTCGCGCCTTCATCAGCTTTTTCTGTCTCTCGATCCTCGCCGTGGCGGTTGCCTGCGCGTGCCTCTACCTCGCCTACGGCAAGAGCATGTTCGCGCTGCTGCTGCTGCCGCGGCCCTACCGTATCGGCGTCGCCTGGTCGCAGAGCCTCGACCAGTTCAAGCAATACGGCCTGCTGCTCGCGGTCATTCCATTCCTCGCCTTGCGTTCCGATGCGAAGACGCGCCTGATCCTGATCTATGCGGTGGTCGCGCTTGTTCTCGGCGTCGTTCTGTCGGGCGGGGACGGCGTCGACGTCAATGTCTTCTTCGATCTGCTCTTCTGCATGGCAATCGGGCTCGGCGTGATGGGAGCCGGCGCGGCGCAGCATGTGCGCAACGAGGCCGCGCCGCTTGGCGTGCGCTGGGCGGCCGTGGCGGGCTGGATCGCAATCGCCCTGCTGTCGCCATTGATTGCCGTGCCGTCGGCGCGCGACGGGATCGCGGACGCGTTTGCGGCCGTCACGGACGGCGCCTACGCCGACGATCTGCAGTACATTCGCGCAACCCCCGGGCCGGTCGTCTGCCGCGATCCGACGCTGTGCTACTGGGCCGGCAAGGCGCTCACGCTCGACCTCAACAACATCCGCAGCATTGCGTTCGCGGCGCCGGCGCTCGAGGACGAGGTGGTGGCGCGGATCGCGGCTTGCGAATTTCCGCTCATCCAGCTCGGCGAGGATTGGAACGATCCCCTCAATGGTCCGCTGACCGATCGCATTCGCGCGGCGATCGAGGCGCGCTACAAGCAGGTGCGCACCACGCCATACGGCCGGTACTGGCGGCCGAATTGCCGATGAGGCGCCGCCCGTTCAGCTCGGCTTGAGCACCTTGTAGAGCTGGAAGCGCGCGCCATCGTGCACCAGCTTGAGGTGGTCGGGCGCCGGATTCTCGGCTTCCTCGTCGGTGAACAGCACGTAGACGTAGTCGAAACGCTTTTCCCAGCCGTGCCAGAACACCTTGTTGTCGTCGTCGTCGTGCTTTGCGGCCGACAGCACCACCTGGTCGATGGTGGGCGGGACGCCGTCCTCGGTATCGACCTGGCTGCGATAGGCCGGCCGCACGTGCATGATCTGCTTGCCCTCGACGGTGAACGCGGTCGTCACCAGCGCGGAGCGCTCGATCATGGCGAGGCAGGGCGCATGGACGAGGCCGAGGTCGCCCACGTCGGCGATCGAATCATCCGCGTAGACGACCAGCACGGTCGAGCCGCGCTTGATGCGCTTGACCGAGTCGCGGAACTCCTGCGTCGCGCCCGACATGTCCGCCCAATGGGAATCGACCTCGACGACGCGCACGACCACGAGAATGAACAGCAGCGCCAGGAAGCCGCGCCGCACCAGCCGATGCCCCATGTCGACGTTGAGGCACGCGATGATCAGGAACGCGAGCGCGATCGGCAGGCGCTGGTCCGCCATGTAGGTCGCAAACATCATGCGCGGCAGCGCCATGTAGACGGCGCCGCCGACGAGCAGCAGCATGATGCCGACGAGATGGAAGCGCAGCAGGCGCTGGCGCAGCGCCCAGGCGGTGCCGATCACGAAGGCGCCGATCAGCATGAAGGCGACGGTGTCGGAATAGACCTCGACGATGTATTTGAGGCCGTCGATCTTGCCGAGCGGCTCCCACACGTTCTCGCCCGACAGGCTCCACGTCGGGCTCATCAGCAGCATCGGCAGCGCCGGCAGGAACGGCAGCCCGGTGGCACAGAAATCGACGAGGCGCGGGCCGAGCGGCTGCGTGCGCCGGCTCCACAGCCGTCCGCTCTCGATCGCGAGCAGCGCGACGCCGTAGACGCCGAGCGCGAACAGGTGACAGAAGAACAGCACGATGACGCAGGCCGCCGAGGTCGCCATGCGCCACGGCCAGCGCCGCTCGCGCAGCGCGACCCAGGCGGCGGTCGCCCACAGCGCGATGCCGATGCCGAACAGGTAGTTCATCACCCCGGTCAGGAAGGCATAGTTGTAGAGCAGCGGCGCGGCGATCAGCGGCAGCAGCGACCAGCGGCGAAACAGCGCGCGGTTGAGCGCGAGCGTGCCGGACAGGATCAGCGCGAAGGTCACCACCGTGAACACCTGGCCGGCCTTGTAGATGCCGATCATCTGCGCGAGCGGCGGCACCACGAGGTCCATCATCAGGTTGGGAACGATCTGCCAGTCGATCTCGTAGAACCGCGCAAGATCGGGGTCGGAGCCGATCGACGCCATGACGTGCATGCGCGCGAGGTGGTTGACGTAGTCCTCGATCGGCGGCAGCGGCTGCGTCAGGATCGGGATCGAGACGAGCATCAGGAGGGCGCCGCACAGCACCGCGACCTGCGTTCCCGAGAAGCTCGCGGTGCGGCGCAGCTGCCGCGGCGGCGTGATGTCGATCGCGGCGAGCGCCGACGCGGCGAGCGCGCCGAGCGTCCGGCGCAGACCGCCGACCGGCCGCGCTTGATCGAACGCGCTGTGACTTGTCACGACAACTGCCCCCCGCACCCACCGATTGGCGCATGTCCTGGTCGGCGAACCGGTGCCACCCCGGATGGCTCTCGCCGGGACCTGCGCTGGCCCACGCGGTATTAACTAAAGCTTTCCGCCCCGCTTTTCAAATAATTTTGCCGCAATTCCCCTTGGAATACATGACCTTAACAAACGTTCATCGAAACCATCAGCGTATCGGGTCTGAATAAACGCCCGTTCAGTTCAAGCTGAATGGTCGTTCAGCTTGCGACCCTCCGGCGCGCGCCCGCGCCGTGCAGCGATCAACGCGTCAGCGGCCGTGCGCATTTGACCACCCGGATGACGCGGGCTACGACAGCCGCCACCGATCTCGGGCGTGCCCGAAATCTATATTTTTGGATGCGCGGATCGGTAGACCCGATCTGCGTGGGCTGACCTCATGTCCCACAACACGTTCGGCCATCTGTTTCGCGTCACGACCTTCGGCGAGAGCCATGGGCCCGCGATCGGCTGCGTGGTCGACGGAACTCCGCCGCGCATTCCGCTGCGCGAGGCCGACATCCAGCCTTATCTCGACAAGCGGCGGCCCGGCCAGTCGCGCTACACCACGCAGCGGCAGGAACCCGACACGGTGAAGATCCTCTCCGGCGTGTTCGTCGACGCGGCGTCTGGCGCCCAGGTCACGACCGGCACGCCGATCGCCCTCGTCATCGAGAATGTCGACCAGCGCTCGAAGGACTATTCGGACATCAAGGACAAGTATCGGCCGGGCCACGCCGACTACACCTACGATGTCAAATACGGGCTGCGCGACTATCGCGGCGGCGGACGCCAGTCGGCGCGCGAGACGGCGATGCGGGTCGCGGCCGGCGCGATCGCGCGCAAGATCGTGCCGGGCTTGAGCGTGCGCGGCGCGCTCGTGCAGATGGGGCCGCATGCGATCGACCGCGGCCGCTGGGACTGGGACGAGGTCGACAGGAATCCGTTCTTCTGCCCGGACGCCGAGCGGGCAACGTTTTACGCCAACTATCTCGACGGCGTGCGCAAGTCCGGCTCCTCGGTCGGCGCCGTCATCGAGGTCGTGGCCGAGGGCGTGCCGGCCGGCCTCGGCGCGCCGGTCTACGGCAAGCTCGACGGCGATCTCGCGGCCGCGCTCATGAGCATCAACGCCGTCAAGGGCGTCGAGATCGGCGCGGGCTTTGCGGCCGCGGCGCTCACCGGCGAGGAGAACGCCGACGAGATGCGCATGGGCAACGACGGCCGCCCGCGCTTCTTGTCCAACCAGGCGGGCGGGATCCTGGGCGGCATCTCGACCGGCCAGCCGGTCGTCGCGCGCTTTGCCGTCAAGCCGACCTCGTCGATCCTCAACCCGCGCAAGACGGTCGATCGCTACGGCAACGAGACCGAGATCTCGACCACGGGCCGCCACGACCCGTGCGTCGGCATCCGCGCGGTGCCGATCGGCGAGGCGATGGTCGCCTGCGTGATCGCCGACCACTTTCTGCGCCATCGCGCGCAAGTGGGCGAGGGCGTGAGCTGGCCGTTCAAGCAGCGGTAGAGCGAATGGCGAGTAGCGAATAGCGAGTGGCGGGCGGCAAATGTCTACTCGCTACTCGCTATTCGCCATTCTCCATTCACGACCCGTCACCACACGCCTGGGATGAGCCTATAGCGCACGCGCCGCGCATAGTCGTCGTAGCCCGCAAGGTTCTCGCGCAGGAGGCGCTCCTCGAGCGGAATGCGCACCGCGAGCAGCATGTACCAGGCGGGCGCGAGCGCGAGCCCGTAAGCGGAGCCGAGCAGCATCGGAATGCCGAAGAACATGAGGCCCGCGCCCGCATACATCGGGTGGCGCACGATCGCGTAGGGACCGGTGGTGACGACGGTGTGCCCGCGCTCCGTCTGGATCTTCACCACCGCCGCCGCGAAGCTGTTTTCGCGGAACGTTCGGTAGAACGCGTACATGGCGACGAGGATGAGGAGCGCGCCGGCGACCTGCGCCCACGGCGGCAGGTGCGAGAGGCGAAACCGCACCGCATCGAGCGCGAGGAAGACGAGCCACGCCGGCCAGGCGACGCACAGGGTGAGGAGGATCAGCTTGTCGGCGGTCGCCTGGGCGCGCTGGAACGGCGAGGACATGCGCTCCGCCAGGAGCCCGGGATCGTGCCGCGCGAGCCACAAGCCGACGGCGAGCCCGCTCGCCACCATCTCGATGATGAAAATCCAGCCCTGCGGCCATCGCCAGGTGCCGGCGGCGACGAACAGCAGCGCCGCCGTGATGGCGTAGACCACGAGGGTCTGGATGATGAGCTTGAAGATCATGCGTTGTCCGTGCTTCCCGCAGGGTGGGCATGGCGCGTCGTTCCGCGAAGCCGCGTGGGCACAATCGCGGAAGCGCCATGCCCACGCGGATAGACGGCGCAGGCGATTTTGCCCACCCTACGAATTACCCCAGCTCCGCGGCGCGTTTGAGGCTGGCGATCATCGAGATACGCAGCAAATAGTCGCGGGTTCTTCCCGGATCGGCCGCAATCGCGCGCATCTCGTCGCGGAAGCGCGCCTGCTCGGCCGGGTCGGTCGCCTCGAGGTTGCGCTTGTTCTGGATCGTGTGCTTCTGCACGTATTCGAGCGTGACCAGGCGGCGCTGGCGGTCGTAGCGGTCGAGCTCGGCGTCGGCGGCCTCGCCGCGCCAGACGCGGGCGAGGCGCTCGGTCAGATTGACCGCGTCGTGGATGCCGCCGTTCATGCCCATGCCGCCAAGCGGATTGTTGATGTGGGCGGCGTCGCCGGCGAGAAAGGCGCGGCCAACGCGGAACGTCTGCGCGACGCGCTGGTGCACGCGATAGAGCGTGACGTGCACGATGTCGCCGTCGGCGACGCGCGGCTGCACGGTCGCGAGCGTCCGTTGCGCGAAGGCGCGGCTCGTCGCGGTGTGGTCCGAGACCTCGGGCGCGATCGGGAACATCATGCGCCACATGCCGGGGATCTGCAGGTAGAAGTGCCACTGGGTCGGATCGGCGACGTAGCTCACGGCGTCGAGATCGGGCAGCAGCGCACGGAAATCGAAGGTCGTGCCGATGACGAGGAAGCGCTCCGGCCAGGTGAAGCCTTCGAACTCGACGCCGAGCGCCTTGCGCACCTCGGAGCGCGCCCCGTCGGCGCCGATCAGGAAGCGGCCGCGCCGCTCCTCCGTCGTGCCGTCGGCGCCCGCGAGCGTGACCGTGACGCCGTCGGCATCCTGGCGCGCGCCGCAGACGCGGCGGTCGAACGCGATGCGGTAGTTCGCATCGCCGCGCAGCCTGGCGTCGATGATGCGGGTGAGGTTGTGCTGCTCGCTCTGCAGCCGGTAGGGATGGCGCGTGACGTCCGCGATCGCCGCAAAGTCGAACGCCGCGATGACGCCGTCGCGGCGGGTGCGATACTGCACGCGCGGGGCGACCAGGCCGGTCGCGACCAGCGACTCGGCGAGCCCGAGGTCGTCGAGCATGTCGAGGGTCGAGGGATGAAACGTCGAGGCGCGCGACTCGCGGCTGAGCGCCGGCGCGGCCTCGAACAGCGTGACCGGAATGCCGCGCGCGACCAGCGCGGCGGCCGCCACGAGCCCGACCGGCCCGGCGCCGGCGATAAAGACCCGTTCCTCGATGGTCATGGTTGGCTCGACTTGCCTCGACTTGCCTCGGCTAGCGGCGCGGCGTTCGCGCGGGACGAAGGCGATCTACGCAATTTCCGCAGCCGTGTCATCGACTTCGGCTCTGGCCATTTGTTGCCCGCGCCGATACAAAGCGGCGGCGGCCCGCTTGCCGCCGGAATGCATGCCATGACCGCGGATACCCACCAGCTCGTCGAAACCGTCGTCGCCGCGTTTGCGCGCGGCGAGATCGTCGTCGTCACCGACGACGACGACCGCGAGAACGAGGGCGACCTGTTCGTCGCCGCCGCGATGTGCACGTCCGAGAAGATGGCATTCATCATCCGCAACACCTCGGGCATCGTCTGCGCGCCGCTTGCGGCCGACGAGGCGAAGCGCCTGCATCTCGACCCGATGGTGGCGCTCAACGATGCCCCGCTCGGCACCGCCTTCACGGTCTCGGTCGACGTCCGGCACGGGCTCACCACCGGGATCTCAGCGGAGGAACGCACCAACACGGTGCGCGCGCTCGCCAACGGCAACAGCGGCGCCGCCGACTTCGTGCGGCCCGGCCACGTGTTTCCGCTGGTCGCGCGCGAGGGCGGCGTGCTGATGCGGTCCGGCCACACCGAGGCCTGCATCGATCTCTGCCGCCTCGCCGGGCTGCCGCCGGTCGGCGTGCTGTCCGAGCTGATGAACGACGACGGGACGGTGATGCGCGGGCCGACCGTGGCGGCCTTCGCGGCGCGCCACAACCTCAAGCGCATCACCATCGCGGACCTGATCGCCTATCGGCAGGCGCGCGAGAAGCTGGTCGACCGCATCGGCGAGTTCACGGTCAACACCGAGATCGGCCCGCTCAAGGGCTACGCGTATATGACCCATTTCGACCAGGTGCATCACATGGCGGTGGTGTACGGCGGCATCGGCGATGGCAAGAACATCCCGACCCGGCTGCATCGCGCGAACCTCATCCGCGACGTGTTCGGCGGCATCAACTCGGTGCCGAAGGTGCTCAAGCATTTCAAGCGCGAGGGGCAGGGCGTGATGGTCTTCCTGCGCGACGGCTCGGTCGGCGTGCCGGTGTCGGCGATCCCCAAGAACGGCGACAGCAGCGGCTCGGAAGCCGAGCGCCAGCGCCAGTGGCGCGAGATCGGGCTCGGCGCGCAGATCCTCAAGGACCTCGGCATCTCGTCGATCCGCCTGCTCACCTCGGCAAAGCACCGCTATGTGGGCTTAGCCGGATTCGGCATCGAGATCGTGTCGACCGAGCCGATCGCCGATTGAGCGGCGTGGCGCTCGGCTCGTTTCCGGTAGTCATTGAAATCCTTGCAATTTTTCCGCTAGGTTCGTTCCGCCAAAATGCGCTCGGGGCTTTCCTCGGAGCCATCGATCCTTCACGGGTGATCATGCCCGCATAGCTCGCAGCGCGCGGGCCGGTGTGGTCTCGTTTGGTGGGACGCTGAAATCATTGCTGTTATCCCAGTTGGGATGTTCTGCCAAAATGGGCGATGCCGGCGCATCGGGCGTCAGGCCATGCGCTCGACGCATGAGTTGAGTGAGCTCAGCCAAGAGCAGCATCCGCAGGTTGCTCGACTCATGGACCTTGGATTGACTGTGGCGGCGCAAGGTTGCTCTTGGATGGCTCTTTGCCGTGCCTCTGTTGAAACAAGGTTAAGCCGGATGGAACGATCAAGGAATTGGCGCGCGAGAATCTGCGCGGCCGCGATAGGCTGCGTCGCGGTCGCGCTCGCGGCGGCGGCGCACGCCGAGCCGTTTCCGGCGCGCGTCGTCAAGCTCGTGGTGCCGCAGGCGCCGGGCGGCGCGACCGACGTTTTTGCGCGCAGGCTCGGGCAGCTGCTCAGCGCGAAATGGGGCCAGCCGGTCGTGGTCGAGAACCGCGCCGGCGTCGCCGGCGTGCTCGGCACCGCGTTCGTCGCCAAGGCGGCGCCGGACGGCTACACGCTGCTCGTCACCTATGCGGGCTCGCAGGCCGTCAACCCGAGCCTCTATCCCAAGCTGCCGTTCGATTCGGTGAAGGACTTCGCGCCGGTCGCGACGATCGCCAGCACGCCGTTCTTTCTCATCGCCAATCCGAAGCTGCCCGCCAAAAGCCTGCAGGACTTCATCGCGCTCGCGCGCGCAAAGCCCGGCGCCTTGACGTTTGCGTCGTCGGGCATCGGCTCGGTCAATCACCTGATCGGCGAGATGCTGAAGGTCGACGCCGGGATCGACATCGTGCACGTGCCCTATCGCGGGGTCGCGGCGGCGATCACCGACGTCATCGCCGGGCATGTGGACACGGCATTCAGCACGGTGCCGTCGGTGCTGCCGTTCATCCGCAGCGGGCAGGTGCGCCCGCTCGCGGTGAGCAGCGCGAAGCGCGTCGATGCGGCGCCCGACGTGCCGACCATCGCCGAGTCCGGCTTTCCCGGCTTCGCGGTCGATCCGTGGTGGGGGATTCTGGCGCCGGCGAAGACCGACGCGGCGATCGTGCGCAAGATCAATGCCGATGTCGGCGACATCCTGCGCAGCAAGCCGATGACGGACTTCTTGGCGAGCCAGGGCGCCGCGCCGCTGATCGAGAGCCCGGAGGAATTCCTCGCGATGCTCAAGAGCGACGTCGATACCTGGGCCAAGGTGATCAAGGCGGCGAACGTCAAGCTCGAATAAGCGCCACGCCGCCGCGCCAACGAGGCATCATCCATGGAATCGCGACCGCGCCCCGCCGAGCAGAACGTGGTCTACCGCCGCGTGCGGCGGCCCGATCCGACCCTCGTCGCGCGCGCCGCCCGCATCCCGGTCTCCGATCTCTACGAGGTGCTCCCCGCGGATGTGCGCGATGCCGCCGTGATGAACCCGCGCTTGCGCCCGCTCGTCCTCGGCCTGCGCATCGCCGGTCCGGCCGTGACGGCGCGTTGCGCGCCGCGCGACAACCTGATGATGCACAAGGCGCTGCAGCTCGCGGCGGCGGGCGACGTGCTCGTGGTCGACGGCGGCGAGCCGTCCGCTGCGCAATGGGGCACGCTCGCGGCGCTGCATGCCGAGCGCAAGGGGCTCGCCGGCGTGGTGGTCGAAGGCTGCATCCGCGACGCCGATGCGCTCGCCGCGCGGCGCTATCCGGTGTGGTCGAGCGCAATCTCGCCGGCGCATCCGGACAAGCGCGGAGTCGGCGCCGTCAACGTGCCGATCCGCTGCGGCGGCGTGCTGGTGCATCCGGGCGACGTGATCTGCGCCGACGGCGACGGCGTGCTGGCGCTGCCGCAGATGCATCTTGCGGCGGCGGTCGAGCAGGGCGAGCGGCGGATCGCGCACGAGGAGGAAGCTGCCGCCGCGATCGCGGCGGGACAGGGCCTTTTCGAGCTGCACGATCTCGGCCGCGCCTTCGCGGCGAGCGGCGTGCCCGAGCGTGACGCGCATTGGGATGACGCGGCGGAGTGAAGCGTCTCACCGGCGCTTGTGATCCACGCCGCATCGGAAAGTTCGTGGCGCATGATCAGAGCCGGCAGCGTTGAGGCTTTTCGTCAGACCCGCCCTCGACCTCAAGGAGCACTTGCGAAGCAAGTGCGTCTCGAAGGACACCGATCTCGGGCTTGCCCGAGATCGACACTATTCGGTGCGCAAGTCGGGCAAGCTGGCGAGGGGCTCAACTGCACGCGCAGCGGCCAGCGCCGCGAACCCGAAGTTCGCACGATTCCTCGGCGGGCAGTGCGGCGCCATGCGGCGCCATGCATGTTTCCGCCGGGCGTCCATCGCGATAGACTGGCGTCTCACCGACTCGGCATTCGGCGCAGGCCACGCGGGGGCATCGTGGACGCGACCCAGCATCCGGACTTGCCGGCCCTGCTCCCGGCCGTGATCGCGGCCGCGGAGGACGCCGGCCGCCGCCTCGCGGCGGAGTTCGCGCGGCCGCAAGGGCCGCGCGGCGCGGGCGGTCACGCCGATGTCGACGACGAGATCGAGGCCGAGCTGCGCGACCGTCTGCTCGCGCTGATGCCGGCGCGCTGGCGCGGCGAGGAGAGCGGCGTGCTGGCCGGCCCGGGCGGGCCCTATTGCTGGCTCGTCGATCCGCATGACGGAACGCGCGCGTTCCTCGCCGGCGCGCTCGGCTCGGCGGTCTCGATTGCGCTGCTGCGCGACGGCATGCCGGTGCTGGGCGTGGTGCACGCGCCGCTGTCGCCCGATCGCGGCGCCGACACGATCGCATGGGCCGAGGGCCTCGGTCACTTGCTGCGCAACGGGGCGGTCGTCGCGCCGGCGCTGGCGGACCGGACCTTGTCGGCGGGCGATATCGTCTTTCTCAACCAGGCCGCGGCCGAGCGGCCGGTCGGCAGCGCTCTCGCGGTGGCGCCGGCGCGCTTTGCCGCGCTGCCCTCCATCGCGTATCGGCTCGCGCGCGTGGCGGTGGGAGACGGCGTCGCGACGGTCTCGCGCAGCAACCCGTGCGGCTGGGACTATGGGGCCGGCCATGCCCTGATCCGCGGCGCCGGCGGCATCCTGCTCGACGAGACGGGCGCGGATGTCGCGTATACGGTGGATGGCGCGAGCAGCACGCGTTGCTGTTTCGGCGGTGCGCCGCGCGTCGCGCGCGATCTCGCGGGGCGCGATTGGCGCAGCGTGGAGGATGGCCGCCGCCTCGCGCCGCGCACGCCGCTCGCCTGGCCGCGCACCGCCGGGCCGGCGCTCGATCGCGCGGTCGGCTGCCTCATCGCCCACATCGCCGGCGACTCGCTCGGCGCGCTGGTCGAGTTCCAGACGCCCGCCGAGATCGCCCGCCGCTACCCGGACGGCGTGCGCGATCTCGCCGACGGCGGCACCTGGGACACCATCGCGGGCCAGCCGACCGACGACAGCGAGCTTGCGCTCGCGCTCGCGCGCGCGCTCGTCGGCAACGCGGCGTGGCCGGCCGAGGCGGTCGCCGCCGCCTATGGCGACTGGTACGCGTCGCGCCCGTTCGACGTCGGCGGCACCACCGGGCAGGCTTTCTCGGCCGCCGCCGCGGCCGTCTCCGACAAGGCGATGGAAGCGCGGCGGGTGGCCAATCGGACGAGCGAATCGAATGGAGCGCTGATGCGCTGCGCGCCGATCGGCATCTGGGCGCACGATGCGGAGGAAGCCGCGGCCGCGGCCCGCGAGGACGCCTTGCTGAGCCATCCGCATCCGCTGTGCCAGGCGGCATCGGCGGCCTATGTGGCGGCGATCTGCGCCGCCGTCCGGGGCGGCGATCGCAACGCCATGTTCGCGGCCGCCGAAGCCGCCGCCGCGGCGCCCGAGGCCGACAGGCTGCACGACAGCCTCGTGCGCGCCAGATGCGGCGAGGGACCCGCCGACTTCGTGCATCAGCAAGGGTCGGTGATGATCGCGTTCGCGAACGCGTTCCGCCATCTCGCGCGTGACACGCGGTTGGAAGATGCCCTGATCGAGACGGTGCGGCAGGGCGGCGACACCGACACCAACGCGGCGATCTGCGGCGCGCTGCTCGGCGCCGTGCAGGGGCGCGCCGCGATCCCGCCGCGCTGGAGCACCGCCATCCTCGCCTGCCGCACGCTGGCGGAAAGCGGCGTTCCGCACCCGCGCCATCCGCGCTACTGGCCGGACGACGTGGCACTGGTCGCCGAGGCCTTGCTGCGGCGAGCGAGCCGCGCGCCTTGACGGCGCCGGCGGGCGGAACCGCTCGGCTGTCGGCTGATCATTAGCCGACCGTCAATCGGGCCGGTAAAATTTTCGACGAATTCGAGCCAATCGAGCGAGCCCGACGCGGCGCCGCATAACCGGCCGTTCAGAGATCGTCATTATTGTGGCTGCGGGAACAAGTTCACTCTGAGCATGGTCGCACGGCATGCAGAACCGGCAGATGACGTGGAACCCGCGCACGGGTTGGACGCCGCCGCGCCACGGGGCGAGCGACAGCTCGCTCGTGCTCTCCTTCGGCGCGCGGCCGGCGCTTTCCTCGGGCGAGCGGTACGACGAGCTTCGCCGCGCCTTTCCGGCGGCGCACATTCTCGGCTGCAGCTCTGCTGTCTCCCATCCAGGTTCGTCCGCGCGACGGATCGAAGCCCGATTGGAGACCGATTGATCCATGCACCGACTGCTCGCACAGCAATTGAGCAAGGCGACCGACGCGGCGGGAACCGTCGACGTCGCGCGGCTGTGCGATCTCGTCAGCAGCGCCTACGACGAATCCGACCGCGACCGGTTGCGCACGGATCGATCGATGTCGCTGATGATCGAGGAGATCGACGCCGTCAATCGCAACCTCGAGCAGACGATCGCCGAGCGCACGGCGGAGGTGCGGGCGCGCGAGGGAGAGCTGCAGGCGCAGAACATGCGCTTCGAGACGGCGATCGCCAACATGTCGCAGGGCCTGCTGATGTTCGACCGCGAGTCGCGTCTCCTCATCTGCAATCAGCGCTATCTCGACATCTATCGCCTCGAGCCCGACGAGGTCAGGCCGGGGTGCACGCTGCGCGAGCTGATCGATCGGCGCGCCGCCAGCGGAACGTTCTCCGGCGACGCGGATCGCTATGTCGAGGCGCTGCTGAGCTCGATCCGCGCCGGCGCGCCGCACGGAGCGTTCATCGAGCTCGACGACGGCCGCACCATCGCGGTGGTCAGCCGGCCGATGGCGGACGGCGGCTGGGTCGCGACCCACGAGGACATCACCGAGCGGCGGCGGGCGGAGCTGAAGATCGCCCACATGGCGCGGCACGATGCGCTCACCGATCTGCCCAATCGCGTGCTGCTGCGCGAACGCCTGGTCGAGGAGCTCGGCCGGGTCGAACGCGGCCACCGGCTCGCCGTGCTCTGCCTCGACCTCGATCAGTTCAAGAACGTCAACGACACGCTCGGACATCCGATCGGCGACGAGCTGTTGCGCGCCGTCGCTGATCGGTTGCGGTCATGCGCGCGCGACACCGACATGGTGTCGCGGGTCGGCGGCGACGAATTCGTCATCATCCAGACCGACATCGTGCACGCGCCCGACGCCGAGCGGCTGGCGCGGCGCATTTCCGAGGCGGTCAGCGTGCCCTACGACCTGCACGGCCACCTCGTGATGGCCGGCACCAGCATCGGCATCGCGCTCGCCCCGACCGACGGCACCGATGCCAACGACCTGCTCAAGAATGCCGACATGGCGCTCTACGGCGCCAAGGCGGACGGCCGCGGGGTCTACCGCTTCTTCGAGCCGACGATGGATTGCCGCATGAAGGCGCGGCGCGCCCTCGAGCTCGCCTTGCGCATGGCGCTCGAGCGCGGCGAGCTCGCGCTGCACTACCAGCCGTCGGTCGACCTCGGCAGCGAAGGCGTGCGCTGCTGCGAGGCGCTGCTGCGCTGGAGCCATTCCGAACGCGGCATGATCCCGCCGAGCGAATTCATCCCGATCGCCGAGGAGATCGGCCTGATCGTCGCGATCGGCGAATGGGTGATCCGGCGCGCCTGCGCCGACGCCGCCACCTGGCCCGGCGACGTCGGGGTCGCGGTGAACCTGTCGCCGACGCAGCTGGGCAGCAAGAACCTGCTGCCGACGGTCGTCGGCGCGCTCGCCCAATCGCAGCTGCCGGCGGACCGCCTGGAGCTGGAAATCACCGAGGCGGTGCTGATGCAGAACAGCGAGGCGACCCTGCGCACGCTGCACCAGCTGCGCGCCCTCGGCATCCGCATTTCGCTCGACGACTTCGGCACGGGCTATTCATCGCTCAGCTACCTGCGCAGCTTCCCGTTCGACAAGATCAAGATCGACCGCTGCTTCGTCAACGGCCTCGACGACAATTCCCAGTCGGCCGCGATCGTGCGCGCCGTCACCGACCTCGCCGACAGCCTGAACATGACGACCACCGCCGAGGGCGTCGAGACGCGCGCGCAGCTCGATCGCGTGCGCGAGCTCGGCTGCACCGAGGTGCAGGGATTTTTCTACAGCCCGCCGGTCCCGCTCGCCGAGCTCATGAAGACGCTGACCGCCGTGGCCGCCGGCAAGAAGGTGGCGTGAGCAAGCGCAGGGCGCTACTCGATCCCGGCGCGCCATCGCTGTTGCTCGGATTGAGAACGAGCCCCTCCATTCGAAGTGCGGAAGATGGCGACGAAGACGAAGGGCCGCAGGCACGAAGGATTGTTCCCGCCTCCTGATGCGGTCGGCCGGCGGCACGTGCTACCATCCGCCGAAACGTGCGGACTGATAGGTGACCGATGGCCGAGTGCCTGCATTGCCAGATCAACGAGCTTGTCAAAGCACACCTCGAGAACGACGACCCGGTCGATCTCGGCGAGCTGGTGGCGCGCATCGTCGAAAGCGCGGCCGAGCTGATCGCCGACGAGGCCCCCGAGGAGGAGCAGGCGGCGGTGCTCGCCGCCGCCATGAGCCACCTCGGCCACGCCTATCTGGAAAAGATCGGCGCCTTCGGCGACGAGAGCCAAGGCGTGCACTGAAATCACACCTGCACCACGATCTTGCCGTTCGCCCCGTTCGCTTTGCGGCGGGCCGGCGCAACCATCCGCACGGGCCGATCGCGCAGCGGCTGTGGAGCTACGTGGCGGAGCAGGCGCCGGCGCTGCCCCGGACGTTCAGACACGGCGGCAAATGGTCTATGCTCGGCTCGAGCATGATCCCGAAAAAGCCTGCCCCGGATGCGATCCGGGGTGGCCAGCGGTTTTCGGAAAAGGATCATGCTCAAAAAAAATGAAGGGCGATCGATGTTCGCGAAGCTCAAGTCCCTGTTGGGCGGTCTCGGCGCCGGCTCCGGCGGCGATGATGCCGGCCCGCCGGCCGAGGCGGTCGAATACAAGGGCTACCGCATCAAGGCCGCGCCGTACCGAAACAATGGCATGTTCCAGACTGCCGGCACGATCGAGAAGGACGGGCCGGACGGCGTGCGCGCGCACCGCTTCGTGCGCGCCGACACGCATCCGAGCCGCGAGGACGCGATTGCGTTCTCGGTGTCGAAGGCCAAGCAGATGATCGATCTGCAGGGCGACCGAATTTTCGGGTCGTGAGGGGCGGTCGAGGCGGATGGTGCGGATGGTGAGCCGAACCGGTCTGGCGATCGTCGCGGGCGCGGTCGCGATGGCCGCGGCCGGCGCGGCCGAGCCGGGCGTCGGCGTCGTGGTCGGCGACAGCGAGGGCGTGGGGGTCGCGATGGCGTCCGGGCTCAAGGGGCTCGCCCGCATCAGCGTGTTCATTCGCGGCGGCAAGGCGGTGGCGCAGATCAACCAGGCGCCGGCCGGCGCGACGGCGTTTGTCGTGCTCGGCAGCAACGACGCCGAGGGCAGCATCAAGGGGCTCGACAGCAGCATCGACGCCATCCTGCGCGCGGCGGCGGCGCGCAACCTCAAGCTCGTATGGATCGGCCCGCCCTGCGTGCGCCGGCCGTGGAACGCGCGCGTGCACGAGCTCGACCAGATGTTCGCGCAGCGCTTCGCCAACAGCGCCGTCCGATATGTGAGCATGTGGGACGAGAAGATCTGCTCCGGCGCCTTCTATGCCCATGACGGCGTGCACATGACCATGCGGGGCTATTCCTACATGTGGGAAAAGGCGCGCACCGCCGCCGGTTTCCCGGCGGCCGCCGCGCGCACGGCCGAGCGATCAGCGCCGGCGCGCGAGCCGGCGACGGACCGCGGGCACAAGGCGCGCATGCGCGCCGCGCATCGGCGGCTGCACAAGACCGAGGCGCGCGAGGCAAGACGGCAGCGGTCCACGCCCGCCGCGCCTGCGCCGCCGGCATGGGACCCGCATCAGGGTGGTTGAGGCGTGCTTGCGCCGCGCCCGATGCTGACTACGTTGTGAGGCCGTAGGGTGGGCAAAATCGCATCGCAATCACCCTCCGCGTGGGCAACCGCGCGAAGCGATTTTGCCCACGCGGCGATCCGGGCGCCGTTGCCCACCCTACGGCGCGAAGCAAAGGAACATCGCATGGGCGTATTGATCGACGGCATCTGGCGCGACGAGGAGCTGCCGCAGGAAACCGGGCGGACGGGCGAGTTCAAGCGCGTCGACAGCCGCTTCCGCGACCGCATCACGGCGGACGGCTCGTCCGGTTTTCAGGCGGAAGCCAACCGCTATCACCTCTATGTGGCGCATGCCTGCCCGTGGGCGCATCGCACGCTGATCTTCCGCGCGCTCAAGAAGCTCGAGGGCGCGATCTCGGTCGCCTACGCGATTCCCGGGATGAAGGACCAGGGCTGGATGTTCGAGAAGAACCCGGCGTTTCCCGAGTGCACGCCCGACACCGTCAACGGCTTCCGCTACCTGCACGAGGCCTATACGGCGAGCGAGCCGCACTATACCGGCAAGGTGACGGTGCCGACGCTGTGGGACAAGAAGACCGGGCGGGTCGTCAACAACGAGTCGTCCGAGATCATCCGCATGCTCAACGGCGAGTTCGGAGGGATCGCGGGCGACGACACGGATTTCTACCCCGCTGCGCTGCGCGCCGAGATCGACCGCGTCAACGAGCTGGTCTATGCGAGCGTCAACAACGGCGTCTATCGCTGCGGCTTTGCGCGCTCGCAGGACGCCTACGAGGCCGCCTACGACGCGCTCTTTGCGGCCCTCGACGAGCTCGAGGCGCGGCTCGGGCGCCAGCGCTACCTGGTCGGGCACCAGCTCACCGAAGCCGACTGGCGGCTGTTTCCGACGCTCGTGCGCTTCGACGTCGCCTATTTCTCGCTGTTCAAGTGCAACCGCCAGCGCATCGCGGACTTTCCCAACCTGCTCAACTATATGCGCGAGCTCTACCAGGTGCCCGGCGTCGCCGCGACGGTGAAGCCGCGCCACTACGTGATCAACTACTACTCGATCCGGCGGGTCAATCCGCTCGGCATCATTCCGAAGGGCACGCCGGTCGATTACGCGCAGCCGCATGACCGGGCGCGCCTCGCGGCCTGACCTCGGGCCGATCACGCCGCGCACACGACTGCGTTACCGCGCGTTATCGGCGTGCCCGCCGAAATGTGATCCCGCTACCATGTGCGGGTCGTGGTCTTTGCGGCTCTCGCCACGTATTCGTTGACGGCAGGAGCAGGGCCTGCCGGGAACGCGCGTTTCCATCACGCGTTGTCGAACAAGTGCTGCGACCAACTGGGGCGAAAACCGGCATGAGCGGTGCGCAGACGAACGATCGGTCGGCCGACGGGTCCTGCGGCATCGCCGTGATGGCCAAGGCCTCGATTCCCGGCAAGGCCAAGACCCGGCTGGTGCCGCCGCTCACCTCCGACGAGGCGGCCGCGTTCAACACCGTCTTTCTCCAGGATGTCGCCGCCAATATCGCGGCGGCCGGCGAGGACGCCGCCGTAACATGCTACATGGCTTACGGGCCGCCCGGATCGCATGACTTCTTCACCGCGAACCTTCCCGCCGCGGTCGGCCTGATCGAATCCTGGCATGCGAATTTCGGCGACTGCCTGTTCGTCGCGATCGAGCAGGTGCTGGCGCGCGGACATGGCAGCGCCGTGGTGCTCAATTCCGACAGCCCGACCTTGCCGACCGCGCTGCTGGTCGAGACCGCGCGCCTGCTGGCGCAGCCGGGCGACCGCGCGGTGCTCGGGCCGTCGAGCGACGGCGGCTACTACCTGCTCGGCCTCAAGGCGCCGCATCGCCGGATGTTCGCCGACGTGGCGTGGAGCACCGAGCACGTGGCGCGGCAGACGCGCGAGCGCGCCGCCGAGATCGGCCTCGAGCTGCACCTGCTGCCCGAATGGTACGACGTCGACGACCTGCCATCGCTGCAGCTGCTGCATGACGAGATTTTCGGCCGGCGCGCCTTCTCGCGGCGCCTCGCGCCGCATGCGGCGCGGCACTCGGCCGCGCTGCTCGATGAGCTGCTCGCGGGCACCGACCTTGCGCGCCGGCTCGATCGGGGCGACGCGGCCGCGGCCAGGAGGGCGATCGGATGAGCGAGATCGATCCGGAGGACACGATGACCGCGCCGGCCCGCCGGCAGGTCGATCCGCGCCGCTATTTCGAGCGCGCCGGCGAGCGGCACGATGCGGCCGAGGCGCCGCCGGTGTGCCTCTATCTCGAGACCACCAACCGCTGCAATCTGCTGTGCACGACCTGCCCGCGCACCTACGAAGAGCTCGAGCCGCCGGCCGACATGAGCTGGGCGCTGTTCACCCGCATCGTCGACCAGCTGCCGAACATCGAGCGCGCCGTGATGCACGGCGTCGGCGAGCCGATGATGGTGAAGCACCTGCCAAGGATGGTGCGCTACCTCAAGGAGCGCGGCACCTATGTGCTGTTCAACACCAACGGCACCTTGCTCAACGAGAAGAACGGCCGCGCCCTGATCGACGCCGGGCTCGACGAGCTGCGCGTCTCGCTCGATGCCTCGAACGCGAAATCCTACAAGGCGATCCGCGGCAAGGATTTCTTCGCCCGCATCCTCAAGAACGTGCGCGCCTTCCGCGCCCTGCAGGAGCGCGAGGGGCACGCCAAGCCGCGCGTCTCGGCCTGGCTCACGGGATTGAAGGAGACGCTGCCCGAGTTGCCCGCCTTCGTGCGGGTCGCGGCCGAGATCGGCGTGCGGGAAGTCTACCTGCAGCGTCTCGTCTTCTTCGAGCAGGACTCGATCGGCCACGCGCGGCCCGACCAGGCGCTGTACGAGCGCATGTCGGGCGAGGAGGCGGGCTATCTCGACGAGGCGACCGAGCTCGCGCGCGCGCTCGGCATGACGTTCAGCGCCTCGGGTGCGGTCGCCGAGCCGGGCATGAGCCTCAAGCGCCACGACGACGGCTCGCCGTGGTCGATGTGCCGGCGGCCGTGGACCGTGATGTATTTCACCGCGAACGGCCGCGCGCTGCCGTGCTGCATCGCGCCGTTCTCGCAGCGCGGCTACGCCCACTACACGCTCGGCGACGCCACGCAGGAGAGCCTGCGCGACATCTGGAACGGCCCGGCCTATCGGGCGTTCCGTGCCGGCCTGCTCTCCGACCATCCGCCCGCCGCCTGCGCGAGCTGCGGCCTGCGCTGGAGCCTCTAGCGTCATGCGCACCGCGGTCATCATTCCGACGCTCGACGAGGAGGCCTCGATCGCCGGCGTCGTGCGCGCGCTGCCGCGCCAATGGGTCGACCGCGTGATCGTCGCCGACGGCGGCAGCAGCGACGCGACGGCGGCGCGCGCCCGCGACGCCGGGGCCGAGGTGATCGCGGCCGGCCGCGGCTATGGCCGCGCCTGCCTCGCCGGCGTCGAGGCCGCGGGCGATGCCGACATCGTCGCCTTCATGGACGGCGACGGCGCCGACGACCCGGCGAGCCTCGCCGCCCTGGTCGAGCCGATCCGGACGGACGCGTTCGACTTCGTCATCGCGTCGCGCGCGCGCGGCGCCCGCGAGCCCGGCAGCATCGGCTGGCATCAGCTCCTCGCCGGCCGGCTCGCCGGCCTCGGCACGCGGCTCCTCTACGGCGTGCCCTACACCGACATGTGCGCGTTCCGCGCCATCCGGCGCAACCGCCTGATCGCGCTCGGCATGCGCGAGATGACCTATGGCTGGAACATCGAGATGCAGATGCGCGCCGCCCGCGCGCGCCTGCGCATCCTCGAGATTCCGGTGCCTTATCATCGCCGCAGCGGCGGCGCCTCGAAGGTCGCCGGGAGTCTCAGCGGCACGCTGCGCGCCTCGTCGCGCATCGTTGCGACGTTCATGAGAGTTGCCTTCTCGCCTCTCCCCGAAGGGGAGAGGGTGGCGAGCCCTCGGGTCTTGCCTTCGGCAAGCCCAAGGGTGAACTCAGCGAGCCGGGTGAGGGGCGCTCGGAGTTTCAACTCGGGCTCCGAGAGCCCCTCACCCCGACCCTCTCCCCTTTCGGGGAGAGGGGGCGCAGGCGCATGAGCGAGTGATGCAGGAGCGCGACGCATGAATCGGATCGTCACGCCGGCGAAGGCGCGGCTGCTGCGCAAGCCGGAGCGCGTCGACGGCGCCGCGCCGCTGACTGCGCGCGCCGACCACATGGCGCCGTCGGTGTTTCTCCCCGAGAACCTGCTGCGCGAGGCGCGGCGGCAGAAGGGGCTCGCGCCCGGCAGCGTGCCGCCGATCTGCGTGCTCGATCCGGACGGCGACATCGTCGCGCACGTGCAACGCACCTACGGCGCCACGACCTGCCCGCATTGGGCCTGCTATCACACGCAGATGTGGCGCTGGGCGAGCGGCGATCTCGCCTGCGGCATCGTCGGCCACGCGGTCGGCGGCCCGTTCGCGGTCCTGCTCGCCGAGCAGCTGTTTGCCTCGGGCTGCGAGCTTCTCGTCAGCATCGCGTCGGCCGGACAGATCACCGATGTCGGGCCGCCGCCCTATTACATCCTGATCGAGCGGGCGTTGCGCGACGAGGGCACGAGCTATCACTACCTGCCGGCCGCGAACTACGCCGAGGCCGAGCCGGGACTGCTCGCGCTCGCCGCCGACGCGCTGGCGCAGGCGGGGCAGCAGATCTTCGTCGGCGACACGTGGACGACCGATGCGCCGTTTCGCGAGACCGAGCCCTCGATCGCCGAGCGTCGGCACCAAGGCATCCTCGCGGTCGAGATGGAGGCCGCATCGCTCTATGCCTTTGCGTCGGCGCGCGCGCGTCCGGTGATCTGCCTCGCCCACGTGTCGAACCAGCTCGGCTGCGTCGACGGCGATTTCGAGAAGGGCGACGCCAACGGGGCGGCCGGCTCGCTCGCCCTCGTGATGGCGCTCGCCGCCGCCTGGCGGCGGGAAACCCGCGGCAGCGAACGCGTGGCGACCTGACGCAGAGCCGATCGCTTGAGCACGACGATCTTCTCGCGCATTTAAAACGGCCGCAGCGGAGCGCGCCGGGAGGCGGCAATTCATGATCTCGCCGCTGAACGTCGCCTTGATCGCGCTCGGCGCGCTGGCGTTCTGGACCTGCATCGGCGCCGCCATCACGCGCCGCCTGCTGCCCGCCTCGCTCGTGCTGCCGATGGCGCCGACGGTCGGCTGGGCGGTGCACAGCGCGCTGGCGTTTCCGCTGTTCTGCGCGATCGGCTTTTCGCAAGTTCGCGTGCTGGCGGTTGCGGTGCTGGCGCTGATCGCAAGCGCAGTGTCGCGGCGTATCGGAATCGCAACCCCGGAACCCTCCGACGCCGAGGCACGCGTGCCCGTATGGGCCTATGCGGCCGCCGCACTGCTCGCGCTTGCGCCGGCGATCGCGATCCTGCCAAAGAGCGTTCCGGGCGGGGTGATCCTTGCCGACCAGATCTACGACCACATCAAGATCGCGATGGTCGACGAGATGGCGCGGCTCGGCGTGCCGCCCCGCAATCCGTTCGTCGGCGGCAGCGCCGGGGCCGGACGGCTCGTCTACTATTACCTGCTGCACTTCACTGCCGCCGAGCTCGCGCTGGCGTTCCACGTGCGCGGATGGGCGGCGGATGCGGCCATGACCTTCGTCGCGGCGTTCGCCTCGCTCGCCGCCATGATGGGGCTTGCGGTGCGTCTCGGCGCGCACCGGTCGGCGGCACTGTGGGTCGTTCCGCTGGCGCTCGCCGGCTCCCTGCGGCCGGTGCTGTACGCGCTGTGGAGCCACGACAGCGTCGAAAAGGTGGTGCTCGGCGCGACTTTCTTCGGCGGCTGGATCTTTCAGGCGGCGTGGGTGCCGCAGCACATCATGTCGGCCTCCTGCGTGGTCGCCGCGGTGCCGCTGCTGGGGCGCGTCGCGGAGCGGGGCGTCCTCTGCGTCGTCGTGCTGGCGCTCGTCGTCGCCGCGGGCTTCGAAAGCTCGACCTGGATCGGCGGCGTCACCTTCGCGCTGGCGGTGCCGTTGATCGGCGCGATGCTGCTCGTGCGCGCGCCGCCCGGGCAGCGTGCGCGGCTCGCGATCGGGCTCGCCGGCGCCGCCGTGCTGACGATCGCGGTCGCGTCGCTGCTGCTGCGCGACCAGTTCGCCGCGGACGCGATGCGCGACATGCGCGCGCCGATCGTCCTTCGTCTGCACGCCGTACTCGGCGCCGACTTCGCGGGGCCCTGGCGGCGTCTGCTCGACGCACCGGCGTATTGGCTGGTGCTGCTGCCGTTCGAGCTGCCGGCGATCGCGATCACGGGGTGGATCGCCATGGCAAAGGTATTGGGGCGGCCCCGGCTCGATCCGGCGGCGCGTCGCGACACCCTGGCGCTCGCGGTGGTAGGTATCGTGGGCCTGGCGGTTTCGTGGCTGCTCGCCAGCACGCTCGGCGACAACAACGACCTCGGCTGGCGCGCGGCGCTTCCCGGCATCTACATGCTGACGGCCTTTGCGGCGGCCGCGATCGCCGACTGGGTGGCGGTGCGCCGCATGACCGCGATCGCGGCCGCGGTCGCTGCCATCGCGCTCGGCCTGCCGGGCAGTTTCGAGATCATCCGCGACACCGTGACCGGCGACCCCAATCCGGGCGCCGCCGCCTTCGCGCAGGCGCCCGCCATGTGGGCGGCGGTGCGGCGGCATGCGGCGCCGGACGAACGGGTACTCGACAATCCACAATTTCTCGCCGACTTCACCGAGTGGCCGGGCAACGTCTCCTGGGCGCTGCTGGCGAACCGCCGCTCCTGCTATGCGGGCCACGAGTTCGCGCTGATCTTTACAACGCTGCCCAAGGCGCGTCGCGAGGCGCTCGACGCGCAGGTCATCCGCGTCTTCGCCGGCGAGGGCTCGGCCGACGACGTGCGCGAGTTCGCCACCCGCTACGACTGCCGTGTCGTGGTGGTGACGCCCGCCGACGGCGCGTGGGCGCGCGATCCGTTCGGCTCGAGCCCGTACTATCGGCTGGTCGAGAGCGTGCCGGATCGCTGGCGCATCTATCGCGCGGTCGATCAGCCGAAGTGATGCGCCACGCTCAGGTGGCGGGCTCCGCCTCGTGATCGGCGGGATGGGGCGCGTGCGCGAGGCCCGCCGCCCGCTCGGCCGCCGAGATGGTGTTCTCCAGCAGCATCGTCACCGTCATCGGCCCGACGCCGCCCGGCACCGGCGTGATGTAGGACGCCTTGCGCCGCACGCCGTCGAAATCGACGTCGCCGACCAGGCGCCCGTCGGGCAGGCGGTTGATGCCGACGTCGATCACCACGGCGCCGGTGCGCACCATCTGCGGCAGGATGAGGCCGGGCACGCCGGCGGCGACGATCAATATGTCGGCGAGGATCGTGTACTGGGCGAGGTCGCGCGTCTTGGCGTGGCAGACCGCGACCGTCGCCTCGCGCCGCATCATCATCAGCGCCATCGGCTTGCCGACGATGTTGCTCGCGCCGACGATCGTGACGTTGCGGCCCTCGATCTCGATGCCGGCATATTCGAGGATCTTCATCACGCCGTAGGGCGTGCAGGGCGGAAACACCGTCTCGCCGAGCACGAGGCCGCCGACATTGTAGAGATGGAAGCCGTCGACGTCCTTGCCGGCCGCGACCGTGCGCAGCACGGCGCGGATGTCGAAATGCGCCGGCAGCGGCAATTGCACCAGGATGCCGTGGATCGCGGGATCGCGGTTGAGGTCGTCGATTCGCGCGATCACCGCCGTGTCGGCGACGCCGGCGTCATATTCGAACAGCCGGGTGCCGATGCCGACCTCGGCGCAGGCCTTGAGCTTGTTGTTGACGTAGAGGCGCGAGGCCGGGTTGTTGCCGACCAGGATGACGGCAAGCCCCGGCGTCGTGCCGGCATCGCGCGCGAGCGTCGCGACGCGCGCCTTGGCGACCTCGCGAATCTTCCGGCCGATCGCCTTGCCGTCGAGCACGATTGCGGACATGTCAGGACCTCGGCCTACGGGTGCCACGCCGTGACGCCCGCGTCGAGACCCTGGATTATGCTTCCACCGAGATCATGTCGAGCGCCGCGGCCCGGCCGTAGGCGACCGCGTGCGCGACATGGGCCGCGGCCCAATCGCGCTAGATCCCGGCGAACCAGTTGAACCCCTGCTTGCGCCAGAACGTGTCGGGGAACGTGTTGGTCACCTCGATGGCGGTGACCCATTTGGCGTTCTTGAAGCCGAGCTTGGTGGCGGCGCGCAGGCGCAGCGGGAAGCCGAACGGGTCGGTGATCGGCTCGCGCGCATAATGGGTGGCGAGGATGGTCTGCGGGTGCAGCGCACTCGCCATGTCGAGGCTTTCCGTATACTGGTCGGCGCACTTGAAGGCGACGTATTTCGCCGAAAGGTCGGCGCCGACGCGCTCGAGAAAGAGTCGCAGGTTCACCCCCGACCACTGGCCGATGTAGTCCCAGCCCTCGACGCAGATGTGGCGGACGATCCATTCCTGCTGCGGCAGCGCGTTGATCGCATCGAGCGTCCACGGCCGCTTGTCGTTGATGCGGCCGGCGAGCTCGAGCTTCCAGGTCGCGCCGTCGACCGGCTTCACGTCGGCGATGTCGTAGTGGGCGTTGAAGCGCGGCGGCTTGAGGACCTGCGCCTCGCTGAAGGTCGGGGCGAGATGGTTGGGGCGAAACAGGAAGGCCTGCGCGCGGTCGTTCCACGCCGACACGCCGCGCAGGAAGGTCTGCATCGTCGGCGTGTCCGTGATGGTGCAGCCGGTGAGCATGGTGAGCGCGCCAAGGCTGAGCGCGCCGCGCAGCACGCCGCGCCGGTCGATCTTTTCCACCAGCGCGCGGTTCTCTTTCAGCACGCTGCGGTCGATCGCGCGCTTCGGGCGGAAGATCGAAGGCGAAGGGGTGCGGATCATGCGGGCCTCCGTTCTACGGCGCGGCGGTGGCGGGTGCCGGCGCCGCGTCCTTGACGACCGGGCCGCCCGTCACCATGGCGACGAGCGTGTGCGGCACGAGCAGCGCGAGCGCCACATGCACGGCGACGAAGCCGACGATCGCGCTCATGCACAGGAAGTGGATCAGCCGCGCGGTCTGGAAACTGCCGAACAGCGCGGCGAGCTCGGAGAACTGCACCGGCTTCCAGATCGCGAGGCCGGTGAGCACGATCAGCACGCCGGTGAGCAGCACGCCGATATAGAGCAGGCGCTGCACCATGTTGTACTGGGTCGGATCCGCGTGGGCGAGGCGCAAGTGCAGCGCGTCGCGGATATTGGCGATGAGCACGCGCGGGCGGATCGGCAGCAGCATGCGGCGGAAGCGGCCGGTGACGAGGCCGTAGGTCACGTAGGCGACCCCGTTGAGGGCGAGGATCCACATGCCGAAGAAGTGCCACTGCAATCCGTGCTGCGCCCACGGGCCGGGCGTGATCGCGTCGGGGAAATGCAGCCAGCCGAACAGGACGTCGTCGTTGTAGATCTTCCAGCCGCTGGTGATCATGATGAACATCGCGACCGCGTTGGTCCAATGCATGATGCGGACGGGCAGCGGGTGCAGCCGCCGTTCGTGCGGCGCGACCTTAGCGGCGTGAGCAGTCGCCATGGCGATATCCTGACCTGAAGTAGAACGTGTCCGATAACGTGTCCGACTTGGGAAGTCGCCCGATTGCGCGAACACCGTCGCGCACATCGACGTGGACGTTACGGACAGGATTTGCGAGAATCAATCGACCGGCGGCGTAAACTTCGCGTGTGACCAATCGGTCGCAGCGGTAAACTGGTCGTGTAGCCGGCGTGACTCCGCGGCGTGATAGGAGATCGCTCCATGCGCAGACGCCAAATCCCGCTGCTTGTCGTGCTGCTGTCGAGCCTGGCGGCAGGCTTCCTGGCCGGCGTGCCGGCCGCCGCGCAGGCGCCGCTCGACATGCCGCCGAAGACGCCGATGCCGAGCGATGCCGAGAAGCGCATGCAGATGCGCTTTCCCCAGCCGGTGCGGGTCGGCTTCCTCATCGGCCTGCCGGTGCTCGACGACGACAATTCGACGCTCGGCCGCGTGACCGAGGTGGTGCGCGACCCGCACGGCAAGATCAAGCTGATCGTGTCCTACGGCAAATGGTTCGGCTGGTTCGGCCGGCCGGTCGCGGTGCCGATCGAGGTGGTCGGCATCTTCGGCCGGCAGATCGCCTCGCTCGACATGGACCCCGACGAATATGCCGCGGCGCCGACCTGGACGGCGGGCGCCGATCAGCCGATCCCGCCGAACCAGACGATCCGCATCGCGCTCGCCCGGCGCTGAGCTCGCCAGTGCGGGCGTGACGCCAGGGGCCCTGGCCCGACTCGCCTCCGGGGGGGGCTAATTTGGGGCCAAATGACATAGTTTTGACGTATCGGGAGTGCCCCTGAAGCGTGAATCCGCCTTGCCGCCCATCCCCTGGCATGGCAAAGCGCCAAAGGGTTTTCTCATCGTGACGGTACCGGCGGAGGCCTTCCGCTGGGCCGGTGGAGCAAGCGAATGCGCAAGTCCTACTTCGTGGTGCTCGGCGCGCTCATGGGCGCGGCCGGTGTTTTCCTGGTCGCGCCCGGGCGCGTCCACATGGAGGCGCGGGCGAGCGACGCGCCGGCGAGCGCGCCGGCCGCCATCGACACGTACCGCCAGCTCGCGCTGTTCGGGCTCATCTTCGACCAGGTGCGCGCCCACTACGTCGACAAGCCGGACACGCAGAAGCTGATCGAGGGCGCGGTCTCGGGCATGCTCGACGGGCTCGATCCGCATTCGAGCTACATGAACGCCAAGAGCTTCGGCGACATGCAGGTCGAGACCAGCGGCGAGTTCGGCGGCCTCGGCATGGAGGTCACCATGCAGGACGGCCTCGTCAAGGTGGTCTCGCCGATCGACGACACCCCCGCCGCCCGCGCCGGCATCCTCGCCAACGACGTGATCGTCGAGCTCGACGGCGCGCCCGTGAAGGGCCTCACGCTGCAGCAGGCGGTCGAGAAGATGCGCGGGCCGGTCAACACCCAGGTCCGCCTCAAGATCATGCGCAAGGGTCTCGACAAGCCGCTCGAGGTGACGCTGACGCGCGAGACGATCCACGTGCGCTCGGTCACGTCGCGCCTGGAAGGCGACGACGTCGGCTATATCCGCATCAGCCAGTTCAACGCGCAGGTCGGCGACGAGCTGCGCAAGGCGATCGCCAAGCTGCAGGGCGACAATCCGGATCGGCTCAAGGGCTATGTCCTCGACCTGCGCAACAACCCGGGCGGCCTGCTCGACCAGGCGGTCGCGGTGTCGAACGCGTTCCTCAACCGCGGCGAGATCGTCTCGCTGCGCGGACGCGATCCCGACGACGCGCAGCGCTTCGACGCCAAGCCCAATCCGGGCGACCTGATCAAGGGCAAGCCGCTGATCGTGCTGATCAACGGCGGCTCGGCGTCGGCCTCCGAGATCGTCGCCGGCGCGCTGCAGGACCAGAAGCGGGCGACCATCGTCGGCACGCGCTCGTTCGGCAAGGGCTCGGTGCAGACGATCATCCCGCTCGGCAGCGGCAACGGGGCGCTGCGGCTGACCACGGCGCGCTACTACACGCCGTCCGGCCGCTCGATCCAGGCGCGCGGCATCTCGCCCGACGTCGAAGTGCTGCAGGACGTGCCGGCCGAGGTGCAGGGACGCGACATGACGAGCGAGGCGAAGCTGCGCGGCCACCTCGCGGCGACCGGCGCCGAGCAGACCGGCTCGCAGGCCTATGTGCCGCCCGATCCGAAGAACGACAAGGCGCTGCATACGGCGCTCGACATGCTGCGCGGCATCAAGACGGCAGCGCCCGCCGACAAGGCGCCCAATCCGGCCAACCCGGCCGCGCCGGGCGAGACGAAGCACAACTGAGCGGCTGATCGCAACGACGGGCGTCGGCGCGCAATCGCGTCGACGCCCGTCGCGTTTGCGGCAATAGCCCGCGGCGACGTTGCGGAACCGCGCCCGCGCGGTGAACGTTGGCGTATGCCGGTGCTCAAGCGCTATGCGTACCTCAAGTTCAAGCGCCTGGTGCTCATCATCGATCCGATGAGCCGGAAGATCGTCGACATGTTTCCGTCAGCGCGCGGCTGACCGCGCGCTGACGGCGGCGCATCGTCATGCGGTCGCCGGCGGCTCGAATGCGCGCACCGGCGGCGCTGGCGCGACCCAGCGCTCGACCTCGACCAGCGTGGTCGCGCAGGTCGGGCCCTGGCCGAGCTTCGAGGTGCCGCGATCGCGCGTGAGCATGTTGGCGTTGCCGTGCGCGCACAGCGCGCCGTCGTCCGCCGTCGCCGGGTCGTACCAGGCGCCGCAGGAGAGGCGCAGAACGCCCGGGCGAAGGGTGTCGGTCAGCTGCGCGCCCGCCAGGCAGGCGCCGCGCGCGCTGAAGACGCGCACCACGTCGCCATCGCGTATGCCGCGGCGCCGCGCGTCGTCGGGATGGATGGCGAGCGCCTCGCGTCCCGCCACCTTGCCGGCGGCGCTGACCGGGCCCGCATCCATCTGGCTGTGCAGCCGGTAGCGCGGCTGGCTGGAAATCAGGTGCAGCGGATAGTGCGCCGCCGCCGCGCCGCCGAGCCATTCGATCGGCTCGATCCAGGTCGGATGCGGCGGGCAATCGTCATAGCCGAAGGCGGCGATGCGCTCGGAATAAAGCTCGATGCGCCCCGACGGCGTGGCGAGCCGGTGCTGGTCGGGGTCGGCGCGGAAATCGGCCAGGAACACGAATTCCTCGCCACGCTGGGGGATCTCCAGCGCGCCCTCGCGCCAGAACGTGTCGAAGTCGGGAATGGCGGCGCGATTGGTGCGCACGCCCTCGCGCCAGCGCTCATAGAGATGCCGCAGCCAGCCGATCTCGTCGCGCCCCTCCGTGTAGGCTTGCGCGCAGCCGAGCCGCGCCGCGAGGTCGGCGAAGATGGCAAAATCGCTGCGCGCCTCGCCGACCGGCGCGATCGCCTGCTGCATCGCGATCACGAAGGCGTCGCGCGCCGCGCAGCCGATGTCGTTGCGCTCGAGCGACGTCGAGGCGGGCAGCACGATGTCGGCGTGCCGCGCCGTCGCGGTCCACCACGGCTCGTGCACGACGATCGTCTCGGGCCGCCGCCAGGCGGCGCGCAGGCGGTTGATGTCCTGGTGATGGTGGAACGGATTGCCGCCCGCCCAGTAGACGAGACGGATATCGGGATACGCGCTGCTGCGGCCGTTGAAATCGTAACGGCCGCCCGGATCGAGCAGGCAGTCGACGATGCGCGCGGCCGGGATCGCCTTGGCGAGCGGGTTCGCCAGCGTCTCCATCGCGGGCGCCTTGAAGGCGAGCGGCGGATCGGCGATGCCGCCGGTCGAGCCGTAGCCGAAACCGAATCCGCCGCCCGGCAGGCCGACCTGGCCGAGGCAGGCGGCGAGCAGGATGAGCGCCCAATAGGGCTGCTCGCCGTGATCGGCGCGCTGCAGCGACCACGAGGCCGTCACCATGGTGCGGGTCGCCGCCATGCGGCGCGCGAGCGCGCGGATCGTGTCGGCCGCAATGCCGGCGATCGGCGCCGCCCAGGCGGCATCCTTCGGCTGGCCGTCGGTCTCGCCCAGCACATAGGCCCGCACGCGCTCGAAGCCCGTGCAGTAGCGCGCGAGGAACGCCGCGTCGTGCAGCCCCTCCGTGACCAGCGTGTGGACGAGCGCGAGCATGAGCGCGGTGTCCGTATTGGGACGGATCGCGATCCACTCGGGCGCGACGCTCGCGGGCCCGTCGTCGCGGATCGGGCTCACATTGACCACCGCGACGCCGGCGCGGGCGAGCTCGGCGAGCGCGCCGCGGCTCGTGTGCACGCCGCAGCCGCCCTTGGTGACCTGCAGGTTCTTCGGATTGGCGCCGCCGAACAGCACCATCAGCCGGCCATGGCGGGCGATCGACGACCACGACGTGAGCGGCCCGGTGACCGCCTGGGCGCTGCCGAGCACGTGCGGCAGGAAGGTGAGCGCCGCGCCGAAACTGTAGTTCGAGGTCTGGTCGACGAAGCCGCCGAACGCCGACAGGAAGCGCCGCACCTGGGCGCGCGCATCGTGAAAGATGCCGGCCGAGGCCCAGCCCTGCGAGCCGCCCATGATCGCCGCATGGCCGTGCGCGTCGCGCACGCGCGCAAGCTCGCCGGCGACGAGATCGAGCGCGCGCTCCCAGCCGACCGGCACGAACGGCTCGCGCCCGCGCCCCTCGCCGTGGCCGCCGCCGTGCGCGAGCCATCCGGCGCGCACCATCGGCCGGTCGATCCGCGTCGCCGAATAGACGGCGTCCGGGATGGCGTCGAGCAGCGGCGAGGGATCGGGATCGCGCTCGAACGGGCGCACGCCGACCACGCGGCCGTCCTTCACCTCGGCGCGAAACGCGCCCCAATGCGAGTGATGCGGGACGAGGGTGCTCATGGATCTTTCCCTACGCAGATGGTCGGCGCGGCAGTGTGGGCCATCCCGATGGGCGTTGCCAGCGCGTTCGTTCGCCGCGCGTCGATCGCGCGAGGGCGCGGCGGCTTTCGGGCTTGCGTCACAACCTGGAGATGCGTAGCCTGTCGATGCGGGCCATCGTGCCTTGTCGCACTCACGCGGGGGGAGACCATGAAGCTTTCGGCGATCGATGAGAACGGCAAGCCGGTCGATTGGTGGTTTCTCTACAAGGTTCCCAAGCTGACCGACTCGCGCGGCATCGGAAGCGTCCCGAGCGCGACGGGCTACGAGTACGTCTACTACGATCCGGGGGTCGGCAAGATCGCCCTGTCGGGCAACAAGCTCGGCGACGGCAAGGGCGCGCTCGATCGGACGCTCGATCCGGTCTTTGCCAAGCCCGACGCCACCACCGGCTGGATTCTTTACAACGACGAGATGCCGTCCAGCGCGGATCGCAAGGACAACGGCAATCTCGGCCATACCAAGGGAGTGATCGTCTTCGATACCGACTCGAAGACCGCCTTCTGGCTTCTGCACTCGTGGCCGAAATACGCCGATCCCGGTGAAAGCAAGATGCCGACGCCCATGTACGGGCAGACCTACATGTGCATCTCGCTCGACACCGACAACGCCGGGAAGATCGCCGCGCAGATGGCGAATCATCAGCAGCCGCAGATCTATGATCCGCGCATTCCGCCGTCCCTCGCCAAGACCGATCCGCTCTACCGGCTCACGCAGCCGCTCGATCCCAAGCCGGCCGGCGACTCGGACTCGCTCGATTTCACCTCGCGCGGCAAGCTCAAGTTCAAGGTGATCGCCAAGAACCGCGAATGGGGCAAGGATTTCTGGAACGATCTCGTCGGCCCGACCCTCAAGGAGGACATGGACGTCGAGACATGGATTCGCGGGCCGATCCCGCCGCAGCTCGACAGCGACGGCGTTCACAAGACCTTCGACATGAAGTTCATCGATCTGCGGCCGATCGGCGCGAAATGGGCGTGGCCGGAGAGCAAGGACCACGCCAAGTGGGGCATCACCAAGGCGGACAACTGGGTCTGCGTCGGCGATATCAATCGGATGATCTCCCAGGAGCGGCGCGGTGGCGGCACCATCGCGTTTCAGGACCCCAAGCTGTGGAAGTTCCTCAAGCTCACGGACAATCTGATTCCGCCGAAGGGCATGAGCCCAGCGCAAGCCAAGGCGGTGATCCAGGAGACGCACGGCAGCCCGGCGGCTACGACCGTTACATCGGCCGCGAAGTCGAAGACGCCGCCGAAATCAAAGGCGAAACCCGCAGCGGCCGCCAAGGGCCGCTGAACGGCACCCGGCCGACGACCAGGCGATATCGTCAGCGCACGAGGAGCGCGACGATCTCGACGTGGGCGCTGTAGCGGAACTGGTCGACCGGCGTCACCGATGCGATGCGATAGCCGCCGTCGGCGAGGATCGTCACGTCGCGCGCAAACGTCGCCGGGTTGCATGACACCGCGACGATCAGCGGCACCTTGCTCGCCGCGAGCGCGCGCGTCTGCGCCTCGGCGCCCTGGCGCGGCGGATCGAACACGACGGCATCGACGCGCGCGAGCTCCTGCGCGACAAACGGCCGGCGAAAGAGATCGCGCCGCTCGGCCGCGACCGGCTTGAGGCCGGGCAGCTTGGCGGCCGCGCGCAGGGCCGCGACCGCCGCCTCGTCGCTGTCGGCGGCGATCACCTTGGCGCGCTCGGCGAGCCGCAGCGCGAAGGGGCCGACGCCGGCAAAGAGATCCGCGACCGTCTTGGCGTCGCCGATATGCGCGGCGACGAGCCGCGCGAGCGCCGCCTCGCCGGCAGCGGTCGCCTGCAGGAAGGCGCCGGGCGGCAGCGTCACGGTGGCGCGACCCATCGCGACGCTCGGCGCCGCACGCTGGGCGATGAGCTCGCCGTGGCGGGTGAGCCGGGCGAGCCGCCGCGCATCGGCGAGGCGGGCGAGCGCGACCGACTGGGTCGCGGTGAGCGGGCCGGATCCGCGCACATCGATGTCGAGGCCGTCGTCGGTCGCGGTCGCCTGGATATCGAGCGGCTTCGCGCTGGCGCCGAGCGCCTCCGCGATCGCCCAGGCGGCCTCGATCGCCCCCGCAAGCCCGGGCGCGAGGATCGGGCAATGGTCGATGGCGACGATGTGGTGGGTGCTGAACGCCGCAAAGCCGACCTGCAGCACGTCCTTCGCGCCGCGCCGGGCGTGGAAGACGGCGCGGCGGCGCCCGTCGCCATGGGCGTCGATGAGGGCGTCGACCGCGGCGTCGCGGCCGGCTTGCCGGAGCGCCGTCGCGACCAGGTCGCGCTTCCACGCGCGATAGCGTTCGCCCTGCCAATGCTGCAGCGCGCAGCCGCCGCAGGTGCCGAAATGCGGACAGATCGGGGCGATGCGCTCGGCGCTCGGCGCATCGACGCGCACGAGATGGCGGCGATCGGGATGACCCGTCCACGGCTCGACCTCGACGGTCTCGCCCGGCAAGGTGTAGGGCACGTAGATCGGGCCCGCGGCGCTCGCCGCGATGCCGTCGCCGCGGTGGCCGAGCCCGCTGATCGCCAGCCGCTCAACCACGCTGCGCCCCAATGAGGAATTCGCGATTTCCCTCGCCCCCTTCGATCGGCGAGGGCAGCATGGCCGTCACGCGCAGGCCGAGCGAGGCGACGTAGCCGGCGATGTCGGCGCAGACCGCGGCGTGCACGGCGGGGTCGCGCACCACGCCTTTCTTGCGGTGGCGGCGCGGCGCCTCGAACTGCGGCTTGACCAGCGCGACGAGCGCGGCGTGCGGCGCCGCGAGCGCCAGGGCCGACGGCAGCACGAGCTTGAGCGAGATGAAGCTCACGTCGATCACCACGAGATCGGGCGGCTCCGTGATACGCGCCGCATCGAGCGTGCGAATATCGGTTTCCTCGAGCGAGACGACCTCGGAGCGATCGCGCAGGCGCGGGTGCAGCTGGTCGCGGCCGACGTCGACCGCAAACACGCGGCGCGCGCCGCGCGCGAGCAGCACCTCGGTGAATCCGCCGGTCGAGGCGCCGACGTCGAGGCAGACCTTGCCGGCGACGTCGAGGCCCATCGCGTCGAGCGCATGCGCGAGCTTGACGCCGCCGCGCGACACCCAGGGAAACGCCGGCGCGGCGGCGAGCCGCGCGTCGCGCGCGATCGCGTCGGACGGCTTGCGCACCGGCCGGTCGTCGGCGGTGACGAGGCCGGCCGCGATCGCGGCCTGCGCCTTGGCGCGGCTGTCGAACAGGCCGCGTGCAACCAGGAGCCGGTCGGCACGCTCACGGGCGGTCATGCGGCTCACTTATCAGCCGCGTGCCGCCGGCGCGAGGGGGCTTAAATCAGGCGACGGCGCGCGCCGGAGGCGGCGTGATACGCATGCGGACGCGATTGCGCCCGTCCCGCTTGGCGTCGTAGAGCGCCTGGTCGGCGCGCTTCATGAGGTCGGAAATGCGGGCCATGCCGGACTCGGCTTCGGCAACGCCGATGCTCGCGGTGATGCGCAGGCTCTGCTCCGCGATCGCGATCGGCGACGCCTCGATGCGGCGGCGCAGCGCTTCGGCCCGGGCGGCCGCATCCTCGCCGCGCGTGTCCGGCAGCAGCAACACGAATTCCTCGCCGCCGAGGCGCCCCAGGATGTCGGTGTCGCGCATGGTCTTGCCGCACACGCCGGCGACGTGGCGGATGACCGCGTCGCCCGCGTCGTGGCCGAAGCGGTCGTTGATCGACTTGAACAGGTCGAGGTCGAGGATGAGCAGCGAGAGCGGCTCGCCGCCGCCGTGGAAGCGCTCCCACGGTTCGCGCGCAAGCGCCATGAAGTGGCGCCGGTTGCAGATGCCGGTCATGTCGTCGGTGGTGGCGAGGCGCTCGAGCGTCTCGGCATGGCGCACGAGGTCGGTCACGTCGCTGTAGCTCAGGAACCGCCCGCCGGCCGCCAGCGCCTTGCAGCGGCAGCGCACCGTGCTGCCGTCGGCGAGCTGCAGGTCGACCGGCGTCTCGTCGCCGGCGCGCAGCTGGGTGAGCCGCCGCTCGATATGGGCGTCGATCTTGGCGGCAGGCAGCGACAGGACGCCCGATGCGCAGGCATTGCGCATGAGATCGCCGAAAAAGGGGAGGCGATGCGCCAACGCGTCGGGAACCCGCCACAGCTGGCGCGAGGCGCGGTTGATGAAGCGCGCCCGCAGCTGCTCGTCGAGCAGGATGACGCCGTCATCGACATGGTCGAGCGCGGCCTCGAGGGTGCGCAACTCGCGGCTGGCGGCCTCGACTTGCTCGCGCGTGCGGCGCTCCTCATCGAGGCGGCGGTCGGCGCGCGCCCGCAGCCAAGCCATGACCAGCGGCAGGCCGATCGCGAATGTCCCCATGATGGCCGCCAATAGGGCGGGGCTCGACGTCATCGTGACGAAGTGTGTCTTGCCGAACGCGACCGGAAGCGCGGAAAGAAGAAAGACCGCGGCGCTCGCATAACCGGGGATCAGCCCGCCGACCCAGGTCGAATAGATGACCGTCAGGAGCACAATGCCGCCCGGGGCCGGGACCGCGATGCCCAGCCAATCCAGCAGCCACAAGCCGCCGGCCACGGCGGCCGTAGCGGCTGGCCCCGCCGCGAAACGCCACAAACCCGATCCCATCGGCGCTGCTCCCATCCGGTTTCAGCGCTACACGATCAATCGCTAGAAATTGCCTACACCGCGGCGGGTGCGGCCCGGTGGCCGGATTTACCCACGCAAATACTTAACCTCGGGTTAGCTCGCGGCGGACATGCGCTACGGCCCATAAGGCAATGCCCCGCATCCGAACTCGAGCAGGCCCGAGTTCGGATGCAGGGCATTGATCGTTCCGTTCGGTGCGGCCGCCGGTCAGGCGAGCTTCGCGGCCTCGGTGCGCAGGTCCTTGCCGAGCGCCTCGAACACCTTGGCGACGATGCCTTTGGCATCGAGGCCGGCCTTGGCGTACATGGCGTTGGGCGAGTCCTGGTCGATGAATGCGTCGGGCAGGACCATCGAGCGCACCTTGAGGCCGCGATCGAGCATGCCGGCCTCGGCAAGCGCCTGCAGCACGTAGGCGCCGAAGCCGCCGATCGCGCCTTCCTCGATCGTCACCAGCACCTCGTGCTCGCGCGCGAGCCGCAGCACCAGGTCGGTGTCGAGCGGCTTGGCGAAGCGCGCATCCGCGACCGTGGTGGCGAGCCCGAGCGCGGCGAGCTCCTCGGACGCCTTGAGGCATTCGGCGAGCCGCGTGCCGTAGGAGAGGAGCGCCACCTTGTGGCCTTCCTTGAGGATGCGGCCCTTGCCGATCTCGAGCGGCTTGCCTTCTTCCGGCATGGTGACGCCGACGCCTTCGCCGCGCGGATAGCGCAACGCCGACGGGCAGTCGTCGAGCGCCGCCTGGGTCGCGACCATGTGCACGAGCTCCGCCTCATCGCCGGCGGCCATCAATACAAAGCCCGGCAGGCAGCCCAGATAGGCGATGTCGAAGGAGCCCGCGTGCGTCGGGCCGTCGGCGCCGACGAGGCCGGCGCGGTCCATGGCGAAGCGCACGGGCAGCTTCTGGATCGCGACGTCGTGCACCACCTGGTCATAGGCGCGCTGCAGGAAGGTCGAGTAGATGGCGCAGAACGGCTTCATGCCCTCGGTGGCGAGGCCGGCCGCGAACGTAACCGCGTGCTGCTCGGCGATGCCGACGTCGTAGGTGCGGTCGGGGAATTCCTTCTGGAAGAGATCGATGCCGGTGCCGGACGGCATCGCGGCGGTGATGCCGATGATGCGCTTGTCCTTGCGCGCCTCCTTGATCAGGCTTTCGCCGAACACCTTCTGGTAGGCGGGCGCGTTCGACTTGGCCTTGGCCTGGGCGCCGGTCGCGACGTCGAACTTGACGACGCCGTGATACTTGTCGGCCGAGTTCTCGGCGGGGGCGTAGCCCTTGCCCTTCTGCGTCACCACGTGGACCAGGATCGGCCCAGCCTTGGTGTCGCGCACGTTGCGCAGCACGGGCAGCAGATGGTCGATGTTGTGGCCGTCGATCGGGCCGACGTAGTAGAAGCCGAGATCCTCGAACAGGGTGCCGCCGCCCATCATCATGCCGCGGGCATATTCCTCGGCGAGCGCCGCGCGGTCCTTGATCAGCTTGGGCAGGTGCTTGCCGAGCTGCTTGCCGATGTCGCGCAGCGAGCGGTAGGCGCGGCCCGACCACAGGCGCGAGAGATAGGCCGACATGGCGCCGACCGGCGGCGCGATCGACATGTCGTTGTCGTTGAGGATGACGATCAGGCGCGAATCCATGGCGCCCGCATTGTTCATCGCCTCGTAGGCCATGCCGGCCGACATGGCGCCGTCGCCGATCACCGCGATGACGTTGTTGTTCCCGCCCTTCTGGTCGCGCGCGACCGCCATGCCGAGCGCGGACGAGATCGAGGTCGACGAATGCGCGGCGCCGAACGGGTCGTATTCGCTCTCGGCGCGCTTGGTGAAGCCGGAGAGGCCGCCACCCTGGCGCAAGGTACGGATGCGGTTGCGGCGGCCGGTGATGATCTTGTGCGGATAGGCCTGGTGGCCGACATCCCAGATCAAGCGGTCGCGCGGCGTGTCGAACACATAGTGCAGCGCAACAGTCAGTTCCACGACGCCAAGGCCGGCGCCGAGATGGCCGCCGGTCACGGCGACGGCCGAGATCATCTCCTGGCGCAGCTCGTCCGCCACCTGGCGCAGCTGCGACGGTTCCAGGCGGCGCAGGTCGGCCGGCGTATCGACCTTGTCAAGCAACGGTGTCTTTGAAGGCGACTGGGACAATGACATTCTCCGGATCTGTTCGGCGGCCCTTAGCCATTCCGCGTGTGGGCCGCTGCTCGGTAAACAGGCAGTCACGAATCCAACGCCGTCAGGCGACGTTGCCCGCTGGCCTCGTCATACCACCCTTTGAACTTGCCTCCGCATCCAGGCGTGCCCCGTCCTTGTAGAGGAGTCCAAATCTAACAGTAGGACACCCGGGTGCCGGGTGCAAACGGCAAGAAGCATCAGAGCCTGTGCCCGTTTCCACACAAGGTTACCGCTGTTACCGTCATCCTCGTCCCCTGAGATACGGCCGTTCTAGGCCAAAACCTTGACGGCCAATCGGTTCCGTCCATTCAAATTATGTGCCGGATGTGCCTGGCCAGCCCGAATCCGTCGGGCAGCCGGCCCGGCAATTTCGCGGTGTGGTTGAGCCGCGATGTTGCATCGCGCATCCGGGCCATTTGGTCACTCCGGCAGCGGGATGAACTCGGTTTCGCCGGGCACCGCCTCGAACCGACCGGCTTTCCAGTCGGCCTTGGCCTGCTCGATGCGTTCCTTGCGCGAGGAGACGAAGTTCCACCAGATGTGGCGCGGGCCATCCATGGCGGCGCCGCCCACCACCGCGATCCGCGTGGGCGCCGTTGCCGTGACGGTGATGCGGTCGCCTGGCTTGAAAACGAGCAGACGGCCGGCTTCGAACCGGTCGCCGGCGATCTCGACCTCGCCCGCGACGATATAGACCGCCCGCTCTTCGGTCTCGGCATCGAGCGGGAGGCTCGCACCGGGCGCGAGGGTCACGTCCGCCATGAGCGTGTCCCAGCCGGTCACGACCGGCGAGGTCATGCCGAGAAAGCGGCCAGCCACCACCCGCACGGTCTTGCCTTCTGCGCTATGCACCGGCAGGTCGCCCGCCTCGTAGTGGACGAAGCCGGGTGCGCCCTCTTCCTGAACCGCCGATAGCGCGACCCAGCACTGCAGGCCGTGCAGCGGCTCGCCCGCCACCCGATGATCGGGGGCGGTGCGTTCGGAGTGGGCAATGCCGCGCCCGGCCGACATCCAATTGACGGCGCCGGGCGTGATTGCCGCGACGCTGCCCAGGCTGTCGCGATGCATGATCTCGCCGGCGAATAGGTATGTGACGGTGGCGAGCCCGATATGCGGATGCGGCCGCACGTCGATGCCCTGGCCGGCGCGGAATTCGGCCGGTCCCATGTGGTCGAAGAAGATGAACGGCCCGACCATGCGCCGCTGCGTCGAGGGCAGCGCGCGGCGGACGAAGAAACCGCCGAGATCGCTGGTGCGCGGGACGATCACGCGCTCGACCGCGTCGCAGGCGTAGCCGTCGCCGGCCGCCGGGTCCTTGCCGGGAAAGAAGCTCATGGGTTCTCGGCCTCCTCGCGTGACCCAGCCGATATGGGCGCGACATTGACGGCTTGCAATGTTTGTTGCAAACGGACAGCGCCGGGCCGGGGGTGCGTTCGAGTCAGATGATCGCAAGACGACACGTTTTTCACGTCGCCGGTTTCGATCCTTACGATATTGCCGGACAGCATCGCCGCTTTTGCCGCGAGCTCGCACGTTTTGCCGCAACGTGGAATTTGCACGCCGCGGCGTCAGAGCTCGCAGCGGACGGCGACGCGTCGCATTGGACGGCCGCGACGCAGGGGCCGAACTGGTCGGTCGACACCACGGTCGAGCCGTTCGACTGGCACGACATCGTGCTCGCCGACACCGCCAAGCCGGCGATTCCCCGCTTCGTGGCCGCCGCCTTGACGTTTGCCGATTTCGTCCTCTCCGGCACCTTCTTTCGCTATTTCGCGGCGAGTTACCGCTATGCGCTGTTCTTCGCGATGCCGTTCTTCGACGTCATCCTGTTTGCCGCGGCCGGCGTGTTGCTCGGGCTTTGGGCGACGGGCGCGCTCGCGCTCACCGGCCTCCTGCGCGCCGGGGTCGCGATTGCGATCGCGGTCGCGGCCTTCGCGGCGCTGATGCGCTGGCCGGGACGGCGCTGGCGGGTCGTGCTCGGGCTCGCCGACTGGATCTTCGCCCGCGACTACATGTATGGCCGCCGCCCCGACATCGACGCGCGGCTCGACCGCTTCGCCGAGCGTCTGGTCGCGCGCGTGCGCGCGGCCGACGTCGACGAGATCGTGATCGTCGGCCACAGTCTCGGCGCGACCTTCGCGGTCGATTTCATCGCGCGCGCGCTTGCGCGCGACCCCGAGCTCGCCCGCCGCGGGCCGGCGCTCGCCCTGCTCACCATCGGAGCGACGATCCCGAAGCTCGCGCTGCACCCGGCCGGCGGACACCTGCGCGCCTGCGCCGAGAAGGTCGCGGCCGAGCGGTCCCTGTTCTGGGTCGAATATCAGGCGCGCGATGACGCCATCAGCTTTTACAAGTTTCATCCGGTGGCGCTACGCCCCATCGCCGACGACGACGTGGTGCGGCCGGTGGTCCGCCGCACCCAGCTGCACACCATGATGGCGCCCGAGGACTTGCGGCGCTACCGGCTCAACTTCATGCGGCTGCACTATCAGTTCGTCATGGCGAACGCGCACCGCGCCGCCTATGACTATTTCATGATCGTGTGCGGGCCGCTGCGGCTGCAGGAAATCGCGCTCGCCGCGAACGGTCCGGCGGATCGGATCGCGCCGGACGGCGCGCTCGCCGCACCGGCTCCGGCACCGGCGGCGTGACCGCGCCGCCGATGACGCTCGTCGCCGCCAAGGTCATCTGGGTTCTCGGCTGCATCGGCTGGTATGCGATCCGCTTTCCGCACCAGCGCCGCTCGCGCCGCACGCCGGTCGCCGAGCGGCGCGACCGCCGCCGCGACATGGTGCTGATGGCGATCTCGGCGAGCGGCCTCGGCGTCGTTCCGGCGCTCTATGTGTCGACCCGATGGCTCGCAGTCGCCGACTATCCGTTCCATCCGCTGCAGGCGTGGCTCGGCGTCGCGGTTCTCATCGCCGCGCTCGCGCTGTTCCACCGCACCCATCGCGACCTCGGCCGCGCCTGGTCGGTGACGCTGGAAATCCGTGCGCGGCATCGCGTCGTCACGCACGGCGTCTATGCGCGGCTGCGCCATCCGATGTACGCGGCGTTCTGGCTGTGGGCGGCCTCGCAGGCGCTGCTGCTGCCCAACTGGGTCGCGGGATTCTCCGGCCTCGTCGGCTTCGGCACGCTCTTCTTTTGCCGGGTCGGCCACGAGGAGCGGATGATGCTGGAGACCTTCGGCGAGGAATATCGCGCCTACATGGCGCGCACGAAGCGGGTGGTGCCGGGGATTTATTGAATCATCGCGTCATTGCGAGGGGCGCGTAGCGCCCCGAAGCAATCTCGCGCCGCGAACGACCCGCTTGCGGCACGGGATTGCTTCGCTTCGCTCGCAATGACGCCTTCGGCGTCACTTCACATCCAGCGGCTCGGTGCCTTTCGGCTTGCCGGCGGCGTCGAGGGTGATCTTTTCCACGCGCGCCTCGGCCTGGCGCAGCAATTCCTCGCAGCGGCGCTTGAGCGCCTCGCCGCGCTCGTAGATCGCGACCGACTCTTCGAGCGGCACCTTGCCTTCCTCGAGCCGCTTGACGATCGATTCGAGCTCCTCGATCGCCTTCTCGAAGGAAAGCTTCTGCACGTCGGCGTGGTTGGTTTCGGCCATGGTGGGTTTCCGCTGAAGGCGCTCTCAGGCTTTTAGCCGATTCTCGCGCAATGCGCCGGCGATGGCGAACAGCAGGTCCCGGTCGGCCTTCGGCATGTCGCGGCATGTTCGATGAACGTGGCGAGAAGCGGCCGGGTGATGGGACGTTCCACGCGCGTCATCCCCGCATCAATGTGAGCACGTGCGCCGCGACCGACTGCGCGAGCCCCTGCAGGTCGTAGCCGCCTTCGAGCACCGAGACGACGCGCCCCTCGCAATATTTGTCGGCGACCTCCATGAGCTTGGCCGTGACCCAGGCGAAATCGGCCTCGACCAGGTTGAGGTTGGCGAGCGGGTCGCGCGTATGGGCGTCGAAGCCGGCCGAGATCAGCACGAGATCGGGCTTGAAGCCGTCGAGCCGCGGCAGGATCACGCTCGTCATCGCCTCGCGGAATTTCTCCCCGCCGTCGCCGGCGCGCAGCGGCGCGTTGACGATGGTGTTGTGCTCGCCGCGCTCGGAGACGGCGCCGGTGCCCGGATAGAGCGGCATCTCGTGGGTCGAGCAGTACATGACGGCGGGGTCGCGCCAGAAGATGTCCTGGCTGCCGTTGCCATGATGCACGTCGAAATCGACGATGGCGACGCGTTCGAGGCCGTGCCGCTTCTGCGCATGGCGCGCCGCGATCGCGACCGAGTTGAACAGGCAGAAGCCCATCGGCCGCTCGGTCTCGGCATGGTGGCCGGGCGGGCGCACGGCGCAGAAGGCGTTCGTGGCCCTCTTGCCGATCACCTCGTCGACCGCGAGGGTGGCGGCGCCGACCGCGCGCGTCGCCGCCGCGAAGCTGCCGGGCGACATCGAGGTGTCGGCGTCGATGCGCACCATGCCGACGCTCGGGCAGGCGTCGCGGATCTGCTCGACATAGTCCATGGGATGCGCGAGCGCGATGGTGTCGAGCTCGGCCGCCGGCGCCTGCTCGCGCGCGAGCAGCTGGAATTTCTCGTCCTCCAGCGCGCGGTCGATCGCCTTCAGGCGATCGGCCCGCTCGGGGTGGCCGAGCGGCGTGATGTGGTCGAGGCAGGCAGGGTGGGTGATGTAGAGCGTTGGCATCGGTGACACTTAGTACTCGGCCGCGGCGAATGGTAGGGTGGGCAAAGGCGGCCGACACGCAGGTTCGGCTGCAGTGAACCAGTCCCGCCGTGCCCACGAGGGCATGCTTCGCTGCGTGGGCACGGCGGGCCGGGCGACTTGCCATAGGCGCGCGGCCTCGGCCGCCTTTGCCCACCCTACCGCTTGCTACCGCTTGCGCGCCAGAAACGCCTCGAACGCCGCGCGCGCTTCCGGCGAGGCAAGGCGGCGCTTGAACTCGGCGGCCTCTTCGTCGATGCGGCGGATCGCCCCCTCGGGCGAGCCGCGCAGCAGGCGGCGCGTCGCCGCGAGCGCCTGCGCGGGCAGCGCCGCGATCTCGCGCGCGGCCTGCATGGCTTCGGCCTCGACCCCGTCGGGCGCGACCACCGTGTTGACGAGCCCGGCTGCGAGCGCGCCCGCCGCATCGAGCGGGCGGCCCATGGCGAGCAGCGAAAAGGCGCGCGCATGGCCGAGGCGGCGCGGGCCGAGCAGGCTCGAGGCCGCTTCGGGCACCAAGCCGAGATGCACGAAGGGCGTCGAAAAGCGCGCGTCGCTCGCCGCGACCACGTGGTCGCAGTGCAGCAGCATGGTGGTGCCGATGCCGACCGCGAGCCCGCAGACGGCGGCGACCAGCGGCTTCTCGGCGCGCGCGAGCGCGTGGAGGAAGCCGATCAGCGGCGGCGCCAGACCCTCGGCGCTCCTGGTGGCAGTGAGGAAATCCTGCAGGTCGTTGCCGGCGCAGAAGGCGCCGGGCGCGCCCGCGATCACGACGACGCGCAGCGTCGATGACGCGCCGGCGCCGTCGAGCGCGTCCACCAGCGCGGCGTACATCGGCACGGTGAGCGCGTTCTTCTTCTCCGGCCGGTTCATCCGCACGGTGCGGACCGGCCCGTCGTCGGTGACGAGGACGAGATCGGACATCTGGCGTGGCTTACCCGAAGGCCTCGGCCGGCGCGATCGCGCCTGCGCCGTCGGTGACGTTGGTCGCAAGGCCGCCGGCGGCGGTCGCGACGTTCTCGGCAAAGAAGCGGGCGGTGGCGACGCGGCCGGGCGCGTCCGTGTTCCCCGACACGCGCAGCGCCGCGAGCGCCTCGTCGGCCAGCATGCAGCCGCCCGCCGCGAGGCCGAACAGGCGCAGATAGGGCGTGGCACCCGCGAGCGCCGCGTCATGCTCGCCGTCGAGCCGGGCGAGCAGCCACTTGGTGGCGCGCGCCAGATGCCCGACCGCCTCGCCAAGCCGCGCGCCGGTCGCGCCGAAGGCGGGGTCGTTCGCGGCATTCACGGCGGCAACACTCTGACGCAATTCGTCCAGATAGGCGCCGACCGCGCCGCCGCCCGCCAGCGGCAGCTTGCGGATGACGAGATCGATCGCCTGGATGCCGTTGGTGCCCTCGTAGATCTGGGCGATGCGCGCATCGCGGAAATGCTGCGCGGCGCCGGTCTCCTCGATGTAGCCCATGCCGCCATGCACCTGCACGCCGAGGGAGGCGACCTCGCTGCCGATGTCGGTCGAGAACGCTTTCGCCACGGGTGTGAGCAGCGAGGCGCGCTCGTGCGCTGCCGCGCGCGACCTGTCGTCGCGCGCCCGGTGGCTGCGGTCGATCGCGACCGCGACAGAATAGCAGATGGCACGCGCCGCGCGCGTCAGCGCCCGCATGGTCATCAGCATGCGCCGCACGTCGGGATGCGCGATGATCGGCGCGGATTGCGTCGCCGCGGCGCCCGGCTCGCGGCCTGCGGCATGTCCTTGCCGCCGCTCGCGCGCGTACTCGGTCGCCTGCTGCGTCGCCGTCTCGGCGATCGCGACGCCCTGCAGGCCGACGGCGAGCCGCGCCTCGTTCATCATGGTGAACATGCAGGCCATGCCGCGGTTCTCTTCGCCGACCAGCCAGCCGGTGGCGCCGCCATTGTCGCCGAATACCATCGTGCAGGTCGGCGAGGCATGGATGCCGACCTTGTGCTCGACCGAATGGGCGCGCACGTCATTGCGCGCGCCGGGCGAGCCGTCGGCGTTGAGCAGGAACTTCGGCACCAGGAAGAGCGAGATGCCCCGGGTGCCGGCCGGCGCGTCGGGCAGCCGCGCGAGCACGAAGTGGATGATGTTGTCGGTGAGGTCGTGCTCGCCATAGGTGATGAAGATCTTGGATCCGGTGATGCGGTAGCTGCCGTCGGCTGTGCGTTCGGCCTTGGTGCGCAGCGCGCCGACGTCCGAGCCGGCCTGCGGCTCGGTGAGCTGCATGGTGCCCATCCATTCGCCCGACACCAGCTTGGGCAGATATTTCTGCTTCAGCGCCTCGCTGCCGTGCTGCGCGAGCGCATTGATCGCCGCCATGGTCAGGGCGGGGCCGATGCCGAACGCCATGGAGGCCGAGTTCCACATCTCGATGCAGGCGGCGTTGACGGCGGCCGGCAGGCCCTGGCCGCCCCAGGCTTCGGGCGACGCGAGCCCGTTCCAGCCGGCCGCGGCCCAGCTCGTATAGGCCTCCTTCCAGCCGGGCGGGGTGGTGACGACCCCGTCCCGGAACGGGGTGCCGTGCTGGTCGCCGACGCGGTTGAGCGGCGTGATCACGTCGGTTGCGAACTTGCCGGCTTCCTCCAGCACCGCGCCGAGCGTCTCGTCGTCGAGATCGTAGATGCCGGCCTCGCGGGCGGCGGCAAAGCGCGCCGCATGACGCAGCGCGAAGGCGATGTCGGCAACCGGGGCGCGGTAGGTCATGGGGTACCCCATTGGTGTTGGTTGGCGCGGCCGGGCAGGGCCCGCGCGCGGATGATCCTGCATCCGGGTTCTCGGGGCGGTTTCCGGACGCACGTCATTTGAGTCTCGTGCCGCCCCTTATCGCGATTGCGGCGGGCCGCCAAGAACTAAACCTCCAAGAAGCTAACATAATGTGAGGGGCTCAGCTTGCGATGCCGCGTGCCGGCGGCCGGGCCGCACCGCTGACGTCGCGGCCGGCTGTGCCGAACCGATTGCCCCGCCGCGTCCGCGCCAGTATGGTCCGGCCGCGCGATGGGGCGTAGCCAAGTGGTAAGGCAGCGGATTTTGATTCCGCCATTCCCAGGTTCGAATCCTGGCGCCCCAGCGAGCTGTGCCGAGCGGGCTGGCAGTGCCGCCACGGAAGCGCGCCTGGCGGCAAGCTTGAGCCGCGGCGCCCACTTCGGCAACGCATTGACGCACAAGTTTTCGCGGGAAACTGGGCGAGTCTGCGCGGACGCGATGATCCCAGATGCCGAGCGGGCTAGGGTGTGCCTGGCGACCGGCCATACCGGATGCGCGAGGACTTCGACGGCTTGCTGGTGCAGGGACGTTGCAGCGTGGTCCGCGCGGAGGCTTCTTGTTCGTCTTGGCCGGCGCGCCTGGTTGATCAAGATGTTTTGGCACGGCGGCCAGCGAATGTGCCTTTGGCGGACCGACAATGGGAAACCGAAGGAGGGCCCCCAAAGGGGCCCTCCGACCGCGCAGCTACTGATGCGTGAAGCTGAGGGTGACGTCACTGTTCACGACCGGGTAAGCGGTCGTGTTGTTCGGCCCGCTCGCGAAAATCGCGATATGTCCTTGAGAGCAGGACACGAAGACGGCCGCGGTCCCGGACAGGTTGTTGAATGTTCTGATGAAGGGGCCGGTTGGAAGTGGAATCGACGCGCCGTTGTTCACAGTGACGGAGCAAGTCGGATTTACGTTCGACGCGTTGATGATCCCGACCACGGACAGAGACCAGCTTTTATTGTTCGGCAAAGCCGGAAGATTTGTCACGACGAACCAACGAGTATCATAGTCGGAGCTCGCCCCCGTACCGGTTCCATGCCCGGAAATGAGGGCGCTGCTCGCCGTCGTGACCAGCTCGACGATCGGAGGGGCCTTGTCCTGCGACGTGACGGTGCAGACCGTCTTCAGGTATTCGAAACTTTGCGATCCTCCATTCGACGGATAGTTTTGCGTCACAATGGCTCCGTCGGGATTTACGTATTGGTTGAATGCGCCCGCAGGTATGAGCCACGTTTGATTCAGGCTTTGCTGATGCGGCCCCATCCCATTGTCTGGAAGCGCCACTGCGTTCACAACGGCTTGGATGTTGCCGCAGGCCGGCGGTGCAGTCATCTCGGCAAGGGCGTGGCCAGACGAGGCGGAGACAATCGCCGCCGCAAAAGCCGTCTTGACGAGGGCGGCGGCCACCCCGATGAAGCCCCTGCGTTTGAAGCCGCTGTGGATGGTCGTGCGAATTGCGTATGCCATGGCTGTCCTCTCCTGGTGATCGACATGTCAAGCCACGTTAGGTGGCGGAGAGAATGATGCACAGCGGGCGTTAGACGGCCGTCATACCGCAGCTGGAACATCGTCAAAACAGCATCAAAAAGCCGAACTGGAGACGGCCGGATATTCAACTACGGTTACGATCTGCAAGGGGGCCGGATCGGGTCCTCTCACCCCCTCACCGCGGATTGTTATGTTGCCATCCGTCCTGAATAAGGCGTCAAAAGCGAAATGAGCCGTGGGCAAGCCGACGGATCGGTGATGAAGCCGGCGGTCAAATCCGTCTCTTTCCGCCGACCGACGGCGCGTGATCGGGCGCAACGACATTTGAATCGCGCCGCGCCGTGCCTCGCGATGTCGTGCCTCAACCCGCCGGATATCGTCGCCTTATGTGCGCGGGAATTTCGGTGAGCGGGACAACATACGCGCCGAGTTGCGCCAAGTTTGTCGGCGCAACCGGAGAGGTGGGCGGGGTGACGCCGGCCTGCTGCTCGGCGATTTGCCGCGCGACCTGCGGCGCCGCGACGCTGGTGCCGTTCATGCGGACGAACGAGCCGCTGAACGTTCCGGCAGCCAACATACCCCATTGGGCGTCTCCATCGTCGGCGACCGCCGAGCAATCCGGGCCTCGCCGCGACGGCGTTGGCCCACTTGACGTGTAATCCGTCGGCGGGTCGCCATCGCACGCCTCTACACCGCCGACGACGACGAAGGATCGCGACGTGGCGATCGCCGACAACGTCTCCTGATAGATGATCGGGCAATCCGGCTCCTGGATGCGGTAGTCGCCCGTCTTCGGGTCGCGCCAGTAAGCCTTGGGGTGATCGAGATGCGATTGACGCCCTTTGCGCGGATAACCGAACGGCGTATCGTCGCGCTGGACGTAGTAATGAGCGGTCAGCGCGTTTGTGGTCGCACGGATCGTCACCTTCCAGCGGCCGGACGGCGCCAGCGCCCAGTCCTGGTCATTACGCACGGTCGGAGCGACCGCAAGAAACACGCGCGCGCGCGACGTCGCGGTGGAGATATCATAATAGATACCCGCGATCGCGCGGCCGGCGCGGTCCTTGAGCACGCGCATGGTGCCTTCCTGTAGCCTCACGGGGGTGCAAGTCGCTTCGCCCGGCGGAGTCAGCGCCACCTCCACCGACGAGGGCGCGCCGGCGCCGGCGCGCTCGTCGAACCAGATTTCCAGATAGTTGGGCGCGCCGTCGTCGGGAAGCACGACCCAATCGAGATTCTGCCCGGCGTCGGCCGCGAGCTCGACCTTCGCGGCGGCCCGTTCGCGATAGCTGTTTCCGGCCGGCACGACCAGCCATGTCGGGCGGTTGGTGCGATTGCGGTGATCGACCAGGTCCGCCAAGGCGGCTTCGAGATATTGGGTGCCATCCTTGGGGCCCGCCAATATCCCGTAGCTGAAATTGATCACAAGCGGCAGGGGGACAAAGCGGCTACCGGCAAGCGCATCGGCCCACACCATGATCATTCTCACGGCCTGCAGGACGTAGCTGCCCATCGTCATGCCCGATGTGTCGATCGTCGCGGCGGACGGCAGCTGAACGGCAAGGATCGGCCGCTCTAACTTGCCCTTCGGCGGATCGTAACCCGCCGCCAGATCGAGCACGTGGGTGCCGTGCGTGGCGCGCGCGGCAAGCGGGTTGTACGGCTTGCGGCCGAAATCGGTCGCGCCGGCCTGGCGGTAGATGTCGCTTTCGCTGCATCCGCTCGCCACCAGACGATCGATCTCCCGATAATCGAGCAGCTTGCCGAGAGAAACGCCTTCGTTGCTCGTTGCCTGCTCGGCCTCCTGCAGCCAGACCGCGTGAACGCGTGAGCTGCCGTCCGACGCGCGGAATCGCTTATGTGCGAAGGCGATGCCGTCGTCGACAATGCCGACGGCGATCCTCTTGGCTGCCGTCGGGTTCTGCGGAAACTGGGTCGGTTTGGAAGTTGGCGGATTGAAAGTGAGCGCCGGGATTGGAGGTCCGGCGTAGAGTGTCGTGTAGAGTGGTGTGGACGCATATCTTCCGTCCAGATAAATCAACGATTCGAGACGGTAGATGAAGAACTGCGTTTCCACTTGGTCCGTCGGCTTGTAGCCGTGACCCACCTCGTCAATAAATGTCTGCAGGAAAGCGCGCTCGTCGTCAGTCATGCGAATCGTCAGATCGCTCGGTCCACCTGGGTCCCCATCGAGCCTCCCGACCGAGACGGCGGCGAGCAATTCGGAAAGGTTCGGCAAATAATCCCCGTTCGCGTCCTGGAGCACCCGTACGTGGACCGAGCACCAGTAGACCGTCGATTGCGGCGGCCGCGTTCGATACTCCCAGTCCAGATAAGGATCCGGGCGCTGACATTCGTCGTCATGCCACTCAGCGGTCATCGCAAAGCGTCCCTCAAGGCACGATCATCAGCTTGCATTCCTCGAACGCCTGCTCCCAGAGGTATTGCAGCTGGGGAGACGGTTCAACGTGCAAGGGCGTATCACCGGTGATGATCTTGTCGTTGTCGGCCGGGTTGGCTTTGACTTTCCTGACATAGTCCTTCGCCAACACCCTCTCGTAGATGAAATCGTCATTGAAGCCGCGGCCGTCGAAGGTGCGCTGCGTGGGGCTGCAGCCGCCGCAGAGCCGCGCAACGAAGAACTCCGCCATCGTCTGGCCGAGCACCATTCCGGCGACGCTATCGACCGGAAAGTGGAGGCCGGCCACGGTGCGGTTGATCGCTATCCGCTCCGCAAGCCGCATCAACTGCACGAAGGTGGGATCCTTGCAGTCCTTGTAATCGCTTATGAACCCGCCGGTCCGGACCTGGTTGATGAGGGCAAAGAACACGAATGCGGCCGCGAACGATTCAGTCGAGTGGCCACTTGGCAGGGATCCGTGCCCTGGTGTCTCTATCATCGGCTGAATCTGCGGCGAGTACTCGACCGGCCGGCGACAGGCGAGCGCGTGCTTGACCCGCATCTCTATGACGCCGACGGTGCGCAGCACCAGGTTGAGCAGCTCGAAGGTGCGGCGCGTGCGATCGGGATGGAGCATGCCGACCGAGCCGAGAAACGACAGAATGTCCGTGATCTCGGTCATGATCTCGCTGCTGCGTTCCATGCGCAGAGCCGCGTAGTTGTTCACCCACTCGAGCTGGGAGACGAAGTCCTCGGGATTTGGCCGGATCATATGCACCAGGGCCTGGAGGAGGTTCGGTTTCTCGCGGCTGCGATATTCGACGGCGACGGAATTCTCCCCGCAGTCGTAGTAGATTCCCGACAGCAGCTCCGCCTGCAGGATGCGGATGCGGACTGGCGTCGACCAGCGGTCGAGGCACTCCGGATTTCCAACGTAGTTCGGCGGCGTCGTCGTGAGAGGGTTCCAGGCTCCGACGATGCCCTCGCGACTTGAGATCAATGCTCGGGCCGCCATTGCGGAGCCGGAACGTCCACCCGCACGGGCCTCGCCGCTCTCGCCACTCTCACCACTTTCGCCGCTTTCGCCACTCTCACCACTTTCGCCGCTTTGCCAGGCCATTGCCGCCTCCGTGATCAGCTTGGAAGGATTTCGTTGGAATGCGTCCTGGTTCGAACGGTTGGCCGTTGCGAGGGGACGTTTGCCAGCGCTGACTGTATGTTCAGTTTCGACGGGTGCCTCGGTCAACCCGGCCGAGGTTGAATTGACGAGTTTTGACGCAAAAATGACGTTGACACGGCCGCGGCGCCGGACTTGACTCGCGTCCTTGTTGTATTGTGCCGGGGCCGCGGCGAATTTGACGGATATCCTTTGCGGAACACATGCCGAAGCACAATCCCAAACTGGAAATCAGGCTGACCGGACAATTTCGGATACGAAATTCGTCCGGCGAGGAGCGCACGCCGAGAGGTCGAAAAGCCTGCGCCCTCATTGCGATGCTCGCGCTGTCTCCGGAAGGCAAGCGATCGCGCGTCTGGCTGCAGGACAAGCTCTGGGGCAGTCGCGGCAAGGAGCAGGCGGCGGCTAGTCTTCGGCAAACCCTGTTCGAGATCCGCCAAATCCTCGGCGACGAGCGCCCGGCGCTTGCCAGTGACAAGTTCAATGTATGGCTCACACGAGATTTCGTGGAAATTGATCTGGATCGTCCGGCGGCGTTGGCTGACGAGCAGGCGGGCGAATTGCTGGAAGGGTTCGACATCGGCGAGGAGGGCTTTGAAGATTGGCTGCGCGAACAAAGACTTCGATTCGGCGCTGACCGCACAAGGCCCGCGCCTGAGCCGTCCGTCGACGAGCGGACGTCGAGGAAGGACAGAGGCGCTTCGTATCGTCCGCAGTACCAGGTCGTCCTGGTACGAGGTCGGCAGAGCGGGCAGGATGAAGCAAGCGTCCTCGCGGACAGTCTGGTCGATTCGATTGCCAAGACCATCACCGAGCTCGCCGCTGCGACGATCCTGGATCGCCGCGGCGGGACCGAGCTTGCGTCAGAATCAGAGGATATTCGCGGCTCTGCCGCGACGCTGTCGCTGCGTTCCGATATTTTCGGAACCGATACCAAACAACTCGTGCGTCTGGTGCTGCTGCGGCCGCCGACTGACACGCTCGCATGGTCGTCGACCCTGCAGCTACCCGGTCGTGACGAGATCGATCCGAATAATCCAACGGTGATGCGCTGCATCAACCAGATCGTCGACGTCGTCATCGATCAGTTCGCCAAGCAGCAGGACAAGGATCTAGAGGGCGTAGCTTCTTCGTCGTTGTGCTATTCGGGGATCCTGCACCTTTTTCGGCTCGGCAAGATGAATTTCGATGCAGCGGACAAGTTCTTCGCCAAAGCGTTCGAGATCGAGCCGAGAGGCATTCACCTCGCCTGGCGGGCTTATCTGCGGACGTTCCTTCTCGCCGAGCGCCAGTATGCGTGCCGGAAAACCATCGACGAGGAAGCCTTCGGCTTCATGCGCCGTGCGCTCGAAATGGAGCCGCACAATTCATACGTTGCGGGATTGAGCGCGCATGTTCACACCATGATGCGGCGCTCTTACGTCGCGGCTTATGAGCTTGCCGAGCGCAGCATCTTGTTGAACCACGCCAATCCGATCGGCTGGGCGTGCCTTGGAATTGCCAAGAGCTATCTCGGTAAATCGGAGGAAGGATTCCACCACACCATTCTGGCGCGCGCGATTGCAGGCTCATCGCCGTTCAGATATCAGCTCGATGCGCTCAGCTGTATCGCCGGCACCATGGCGGGCGAGTTGGACCGGGCAATCCACCTAGCCGAGGCAAGCCACGCGCTGGCGCCGACCTTTGCGCCGCCGCTGCGCTACCTCTCGGCCCTCTATGCGCATGATGGACAGCATGAGCGCTCGTTTGAGATGGTGGAGAGGCTGCAGGCGATCGAGCCTGATTTCTCCTACGACAAATTGCGCGACAAGAGCTATCCGGCCGCGGGGCTGCATCGCAGCTCGATCATCGAGTCGCTGCCCAAGCGGCAGATTTGAGGTGTGCGATAGGCGGTCGCGCAAACTGTGGATGGCAACCTTCCCGGCCCGCAGCTCCTGAAGACGGACGGATTAGCGTGCACTCACGAAGAATCGGCCTGCAGAATGCCGGCATAGTCGCGCAGAGGCTGCCCGGCCTGCTCGGCGGTGCGATCGCGCGAGAAGGCGAACACGGGCCGTCAGCGGTGCGCGGCCGGCGAACGGCTTGTCGTCGCGCACATAGACCCGGAGGCGCCCCCTGCCCGTCGGGCGCTGGCCAATATCGGCACAGGCGTGCGTGTATCATTGACATATCGATTTAATTCCAAATCCTCGTCGATCGCGGAAACCGGCCGAGCATCTCACACGCTCACCATCCGACACGGACCATCCCGGCAGGCACGGCTGCACGCAAAGGACGACGCAACTCCTTTCGGACCCGCATCGGCCGCGTCCAGCGCGACGCGCAGGGCCGTCTGACGTTCCTCTACGGCGACGATTGGCGCCAATCCGCGGATGCCTATCCACTGTCGCTCTCCATGCCGCTGGGCGCCAAGCAACATCGCCGCTCCACCATCGAGGCGTTTCTCTGGGGCCTCTTGCCTGACAACGAACTCGTCCTCGCCCGCTGGGCCGCGAATTTCCAGGTCTCGGCCCGTAATGCCTTTGCTCTCCTCTCCCATGTCGGCGAGGACTGCGCGGGCGCGGTCCAGTTCGTGACACCTCAACGCCTTGATGCCCTGCAGACCGGCAAGGAGGACAAGGTCGAATGGCTTGACGAGGCCGAAATCGCCAAGCGCCTGCAAACGCTGCGCGAGGATCACGCCGCGTGGCGTCTGCCGCGCGATAAGGGGCAGTTCAGCCTGGCCGACGCTCAACCGAAGACCGCGCTGCTCCGGCAAAACGGCCGCTGGGGCATTCCCTCCGGCCGCCTTGCGACCACGCATATACTTAAGCCACCCACCGGTCACTTCGAGGGTCACGCCGAGAACGAGCACATCTGCCTCAGGCTCGCCCGCGACCTCGAGTTTCCGGCCGCCGAGTCGACGGTCACGCGATTTGGCAATGAGATCGCAATCGTCATCGAACGCTATGACCGGCTGCAGCAGGGCGACAATATCATTCGCATCCACCAGGAGGATGTCTGCCAGGCGCGCGGCATCATGCCGACGAAAAAATTTCAGAATGAAGGTGGTCCGGGCGCTGTCGATATCATCGAACTCCTACGCACCTATTCAACGGACCGCACAACCGATGTCGATACATTCGCCGGCGCGCTTGGCCTCAATTGGCTCATCGCGGGTACGGATGCCCATGCCAAGAATTTCTCGCTTCTGCTCACCACCGGCCGCGTTCGCCTTGCCCCGCTCTATGACGTTGCGAGCATCCTTCCGTACGATGACGTCGATTTTCAGCTCAAGTTGGCGATGAAAATCGGCGGCGAGTACGGACTCGCCCAGATCGGTCCGCACCAGTGGGAGAAATTTGCGCGCGACGCTCGCATCGAGGCCGATGCGCTCATTACGCGCCTCATATCCATGGCGACTCAGCTTGCCGACCACGTGAACGATGTGCGCAAACGCGCGCGCGATGAGGGCCTCCAAGCGGCATTCGTTGAGCGGCTCGCCAAGCAACTCATTGAAAGAGCCGCCGAGTGCCGTCGCTCGTTGAGCGGATAATCTTAGGCAGAAATGCGGTGCTGGGGTAATCAAGAGCCGACGCGCGGTGGGAGACCGCGCGGGAAAAATCCACTTGCACAGGACACGACCGAGGCGTGCGCTACGGACAAACGCCGGCACATCGAATATGATTCGAGTGATGATTCGCTCCTGCGACGCCTCGACCTGATCCCGTATTGCTTCTTGAGCCTATCGAGCTGCGGCAGCCATGCGGCTCGCCCGATGACCCGATGACCTCCACGCCTGGATGACATCGATGCCATTGCCCGCCCACTTGCAGGCACAGCGCTCGTCGAAGCATCAGGCGAGACTGGCGCAGGCGCGGATCCACTTCCAGAAGCGAAACTACGCGGAGGCGGAGTCGCTGTGCGAGCGGCTCCTCGCCAAGCGACCGTCTGATTTCGACGTTCTTTTTCTGCTCGGTGCCGTCAGGCATGCCCAAGGGCGCCTGCCGGAAGCGCTCGCGGCGCTCGCCGGGGCGCTCAAGACCAATTCGCGTTCCGCCGAGGTCCTTTTCAATCACGGGATGATCCTCGCCAGTCTCAATCGGCACGCGGAGGCGCTCGACAGCTATGACCGCGCCGTCTCGCTCAAGCCGGATTGGGCCGAAGCACAACATGGCCGCGGCCGCGCCCTGCTCGCGGCCGGTCGGCCCGAGGAAGCAGCCCGCTCCTTTGAAACGGCGCTCAAGCTCAAGGCGGATTTCTTCGACGCCCTGAACAGCCTGGGCAATGTGCTGATAGCGCTGCGCAAGCCCGAGCAGGCCCTGACGCCGCTCGCCGAGGCGCTGCGCTTGCAGCCCAACAACGTCCACGCGCTGTACAACCAGGGCACCGCACTGACGCAGCTTGGCAGGCTTCCCGAAGCCCTGGCGAGCTACGACAGAGCGATCGCGATCGATGCGGGCTACGCGCAGGCACACGCGAACCGCGGCGTCGTATTGCACAAGCTGGGCCGCTACAGCGAAGCGCTCGCGAGCTGCAATCGCGCGACCGCCCTCGAACCCGGGCACGCCAATGCGTGGACCACGCGCGGCAATGTCCTGCATGACCTCCGGCTTTTTGGCGAATCGGTCGCGAGCTACGACTGCGCGCTCGCTGCCGACCCCAAGCATGACGACGCTTGGACGAACCGCGGCGTTGCCCTCGAGTGCCTTGGTCGGTTCGATGAAGCACTTGCGAGCCATGACCAGGCGCTTGCCATCAATCCGAGCAACGCCGGCGCCTGGATGAACCATGGGAATACGCTGCTGGCGCTGGGTCGAGCCGAGGAGGCGCTCGCGAGCCATGACCGCGCGCTTGCGCTCGATCCGACCAATGTCGAAGCGCTGATCGGCTGCGGCAATTCGTTGCTGAAGCTGGAAAGGCACGAGGAAGCCTTGGCGAGCTACGATAGCGCGTTGCTGCGCGACGACGGCAGCGCCCTGGCGTGGACACGTCGCGGCAGCACGCTGCACCTGCTGGGACGGATCGACGAGTCGCTTGAAAGCCACGATCGCGCGCTTGCGCTCGACCCGGACAACGCCGGCGCTCTGGTCAACAAAAGCTACGCGCTTCTGCACGCGCGGCGACCGCACGACGTGCTCGCGTGTGCCGAGCGCGCGCTCGCCATCGATCCTGGCCGCGCGCAAGCGCGTTTCAACAAGTCATTGGCCGACCTTGTGCTGGGAAATCTTTCGGAAGGTTGGCGTGGCTACGAGCATCGCTTCCAGATTCCCGACGCGCCCCGCCCGCGCGCCTTCGATCAGCCGCGATGGACAGGAAGCGAGCCGATCGACGGAAAGACGTTGCTCATTCACGACGAGCAGGGCCTGGGCGACGTCATCCAGCTCGTGCGCTACGCGCCGCTCGTCGCCGAACGCGCACGCGTCGTTCTCGAGGTGCGTCGATCGCTCGTGCGCGTACTTTTGGCGGTGAAAGCGAAAGGCGTGCAGATCGTCGCACGGGGCGACCCGCTTCCCGGCTTCGACCTTCATTGCCCGCTGATGAGCCTGCCGCTCGCATTCGCTACCACGCTGGAGACGGTCCCCAACACGGTCCCTTACCTCGCCGCGGACCCGTCCCTGGTCGCGGCGTGGCGCCGGCGATTGGCGTCGCTTCCCGGTCGCAAGGTTGGGCTTGCGTGGGCGGGCAATCCCGGTCCGACGGCCGAGACACGCGCGGTCGACCGGCGTCGTTCCATAGCGCTCGCGCAGATGACGCCGCTGGCCGGCGTCGGTGGCATGAGTTTCGTCTCCCTTCAGAAGGGGGCCGCCGCCGCGCAGACCAGATCAATGCCGGCCGATTTCGTGATCCACGCCTGGACCGAAGAGATGAACGATCTTGCGGACACCGCCGCATTGATCGAGGCGCTGGATCTGGTGATCTCCGTCGACACCGCCATCGTTCACCTCGCCGGCGCTCTCGCCAAGCCCATCTGGATGCTCAACCGCTTCGATTCCGAGTGGCGCTGGCTGCTCGACCGCGACGACAGCCCATGGTACCCGACGTTGCGTCAGTTCCGGCAGCCTGAGCCGGGCGACTGGGCGAGCGTGATTGCGCGCATTGCGGGTGAGCTCGCGAAGAAATCGAGCCCTGGGGTGCGCCCATAGCGGCGCGCATGCGTGGCGGCGCGCGGCGGCTGCCGGGGCCGCGCCTTGGGGCGTAGCCACGCGGTGAGGCGGCGGATTGTGATTCCCCCATTCCCAGGTTCGAATCCCGGCGTCTGAACGTTTTTCGCCGCTGGCTAATTTTTTCCCTCGTGTCGGATCGCGGCGTCGCCCGCCGTCCTTGCGCGCGACGAGACGCAAAACACCGAGGATGTGCACCATGCGCGCGAAACTGATGTCCTGGACCGGCCGGGGGCTGACCGGCTTGTTCATTTTGTTCATGCTGTTCGACGTCGGCATCAAATGGCTGCGGCTGCCGATCGTCGATCAGTCGATGATCGAGCTCGGCTATCGGGCCGGCGTCGGCTTCTGGATCGGCGTCATGGAGACCGTCATCCTCGTCCTCTACGTCGTGCCGCGCACCGCGGTGCTCGGCGCCGTGCTGTTCATGGGCGTGTTCGGCGGCGCGATCGCGAGCCACCTGCGCAACGGCGACCCGCTGTTCAGCCATGTGCTGTTCGGAGTCTATCTCGGCGTGATCATGTGGGCTGGGCTGTGGCTGCGCGATCCGGCGCTGCGGGCGGTGTTTCCATGGCGCCGGGCGGCCGCATGATTGCGATTTTCCATATCCTATCGTTCCGTGGGCGAAGATGTGCACTCTGCAACCTGCCCGGCGCGTGCGTTCGTCGCAACGAACTTGGCGTGGCCGCGAAGATGCTCGATGAATCGTTGCGCGACGGAATTGAGCGTGCGGTGCCTGAGCGTGATCAGCACGATCGGCCACGGCCGCAGCGGCAGTTCGATCGGAAGTATCCTCAAACTGGGTGGGCTTGATGGCGCCGGCCGGAACGGACAAGCAGATCATCGAGCGGATCGCCGGCGAGGTGGCGCGCGCGGTACGCGATCCGAAAGTTGCTGCGGTGCTCGTCGCCAACGGCCTCGCCCCGGTCGGCGGCAGTCCGTCAGAATTCGCCGCCATGATCGCGGCGGACACGCCGCTGTGGATCGAAGCAGTCAAATTCAGCGGGCTCAAGGCCGAATAGGCCGTCACCGGCGCGCGGCTGTCGTCGTTGTCAAAGCCGAGGCGCGACGCGCGCGCTGCGCCAGACCCTCACGCCCCCACCGCCGCATCGACCGCATCCCCCAGCCGCTCCACGATCATGTCCACCGCCGCATCATCGATGATGAACGGCGGGGCGAGCAGCACGTGGTCGCCGCGCTTTCCGTCGACCGTGCCGCCCATCGGATAGACCATGAGCCCGCGCGCCATCGCCTCGTGCTTGACCCGCGCGTGCAGCTTGCGGGCCGGATCGAACGGCTCCTTGGTGCCGCGGTCGGCGACCAGCTCGAGCCCCTGAAACAGGCCGCGGCCGCGGATGTCGCCGACGAACGGGTGATTGCCGAAACGCTCGTTGAGCCGGCGCGCGAGGTGCGCGCCTTGCCGGCGCACATTGGCAAGCAGGTCGTCGCGCCGGATGATGCGCTGCACCGCAAGCGCGGCCGCGCAGGCGAGCGGATGACCCGTATACGTATGGCTGTGCTGGAACGCGCCCGAGCCCCGGGCGAGCGCCTGGAAGATGCGGTCGCGCAGCAGCAGGGCGCCGATCGGCATGAACCCGCCGCCGAGCCCCTTGGCGATCGCCATCAGGTCGGGGGCGACGCCGTCCTGCTCGCAGGCGTGCAGCGTGCCGGTGCGGCCCATGCCGCACATCACCTCGTCGAGGATGAGCAGGATGCCGTGCCGGTCGCAGATCGCCCGCACGGCCTTGAAATAGCCGGGCACGGCCGGGACGGCGCCCAGGGTTGCGCCGACCACCGGCTCGGCGATGAAGGCGATGACGTTCTCAGCGCCGAGCTCCGCGACCTTGGCCTCGAGCTCGCGCGCAAGCCGCTCGCCGTAGGCCTCCGGCGTCTCGTGGGCGAGCTTCTCGCGATATTCGTAGACCGGCGAGACGTGATGGGTCTCGATCAGGAGCGGCGCGAACTGCCGGCGCTGCCACTCGCGCCCGCCGACCGCGAGCGCGCCGAGGGTAATGCCGTGATAGCTCTGCCGGCGCGCGATCAGGTAGCGGCGCTGCGGCTCGCCGCGCTCGACGAAATACTGGCGCGCGAGCTTGAGCGCGGCCTCGATCGCCTCCGAGCCGCCGCTGACATAGAACACGTGATCGATGCCGGCCGGCGCATGCGCGACGAGATCGTCGGCGAGCTCCTCGGCCGCCTGCGTGGTGAAGAAGCTCGAATGCGCGTATTCGAGCGCGTCGAGCTGCGTGCGCATCGCGGCCAGCACGTCGGGATGCGAGTGACCGAGGCACGAGACCGCGGCGCCGCCGGAGGCGTCGATGTAGTCCTTGCCGGTCGCGTCGCGGATGAAGATGCCCCGGCCCGAGACGGCGGTCGGGTAATGATGCGCGATCGATCGATGCAAGACGTGCGTCATGGTGTGTTCTTGTCTGGCGGAGTAGGGTCTAATCATGTAGCCATCATGCCGAAAATCCCGGTTTCGCGGTAGGGTGGCAGCCAAGCCGCCTGGACTCGCTCGCCACCCGTCGGCGGTTTCGACACAGGCAATTTTGCCGCACTGTTTCAGGATCGAAGGTTAGAGCTCCCGGCGCTGCCCGTAGAATATAGATTCTGAAGGTGGTCCGCACCGAGAGTCCGTCCTTCTTTCACGCCATGACGCCCGCCTTCGCGGTCGTCGAGGCGCTCGCCGCTTTGCTGGCCGCGGGCGGCGACGAGGACGCGCTCGCCGCCGTGTGCGAGATCGAGGAGCAGATGCGCTCGCTCGCGACCCATGTGCTGTCGCCGCGCCGCGCGAACGCGCGCGCGGCGCCCAAGCGATAGCCGGCGGTCCGCGGCGGCTGCGCCGCCGGGTGCGCGCCGACCTCACGCCGCGACGGCGTCGCCCCGTCCGGCAGCGGTGCCTGCGCCGTGTTGCCGCGCAATGTCACGCAAGTCGCGAAAAGGCTGGACATCTGCCGACGGTTGCGGCCGTCGGCTGGACAGCCGATGCGCCTGCCGTTAAAGCGCTCGGTGCCGATATTTCAGGTACACCCGCCCCTATCCGCTCGTGCGATGCCCGAACCGCAGCTTGCTCTCGACCTCGACGATCTCGATGGGCTGGACGACCGCAGCCGCCTGCCGCTCTACGCGCAGGTGGCGGACATGTTCGCGACGCGCATCCGCCCCGCGCAGGCGAAGCTCGCGGGCCGCGCGCTGCCGTCGGAACTGGAAACGGCGGCGCATTTCCGGATCAGCCGCCCGACCGTTCGCCAGGCGATGGGGCAGCTCCTGTCCGAAGGGCTGATCGAGCGTGGCCGCGGCAAGGGGACTTTCGTCGCGCCGCCGCATGCGGGCCGCGACCTCGGCCGCGCGTTCGAGTTCGACTTCATCCGCGGACAGGGCGATCACAAATTCGAGTTCCGCCTGCTGGCGCGCGAGCGCGTCGTCGCGCCGCCGGCCGTCGCGGCCGCCCTGCGCCTGGCGGCGGACGAGGCGGTCGAGCGCGTCACCCGCCTGCGGTTGCGCGGGGGCGAGCTGGTCGCGTTCGAGGAGCGGTTCATGCCATTGCGCGAGGCGCGCAAGATCAGCGACGCCATGCTCAAGCACGAGCTCGGTGCCGTGTTCGCTCGCCGGTTGTTCAACGGTGGCAGGGGCCGCGTCACCTTCCGGGTGCGCGCGGTGCCGGCCGACGCGAGGGCCGCGCGGCACCTCGATCTGCGCAAGGGCGCGCCGGTGCTGGCGAGCGAGCACACGTTTTTCGCGCCGCGCGACGCGCCGGTGCTGCACGGCTTCGTTTTCTTCCGCGGCGACCGTTACGATTTCCGCTTCCAGGCGCCGTTGCGCGGCATCCGGGAGAGCAAGCCCGCGCGTGCGGGCCGATAGCGTGCGGCGAATGCCGGCACGGCGCGCGGCGCATGAGGGCGTATGGATCTGCAATTGCAAGGCAAGGTCGCGCTGATCACCGGCGCCAGCCGGGGCATCGGGCGGGGCATCGCGCTCGCGCTCGCCCAAGCGGGCTGCACGGTCGCGCTCACGGCGCGCGACAAGGCGGCACTCGACGCCGTCGCGGCGGAGGCGGTGCAAGCCGGCGGCAAGGCGCATGTGATCGTCGCCGATCTCCTGCGCGACGGCGCCGCCGCGCAGGTGGCGCAGGCCGTGCAAGGGGCGTGCGGGCGCCTCGACATCCTGGTCAACAATGCGGGCGCCGTGCGGCGGGGAAATTTCCTGTCCCAGAGCGAAGCCGAATGGCGCGACGGCTTCGGGCTCAAGTTCTTCGCCCATGTATGGCTGTCGCGCGCGCTGTGGCCGCTGCTCAAGGCGAGCGGCGGCTCGGTCGTGCTCGTCGCGGGGATCGGCGCGCGCGCGCCGGTCGCCGACTACATGATCGGCGCGGCCGTGATCGGCGCGAGCCTTGCCTTCATGAAGTCGCTCGCCGAGCAGGGCAAGCGCGACGGCGTGCAGGTGCTGGCGGTCAATCCCGGCTCGGTCGAGACCGACCGTTTCCGCCATCGGCTGGCGATCATCATGCAGCGCACCGGGCTCGACGAGGCGGCCGCCAAGGAGCATCACCGCCGCGAGCTCGACATCACGCGCTTCGGCACGCCGGCCGACATCGGCTCGCTGGTCGCCTTCGCGGTCTCGCCGCACGGGCGCTGGCTGCACGGCACCGCGATCGACATGGACGGCGGCCAGGTCGATCCCCTGCGCATGTCGCGCTACGACCAACCAGGGTGACCATGCGGATCGATGGTCTCCGCCCGGTTGCGGTGGAAAAAGCGCATGGTCATCGCCCCTCGGTGCCCCGTGCGAAGCGGTCCTGCGGGACGATAGAGGAGACCGATGCGGGCGCAAAGCCGGACGGCGCCGGCGCCCCTGCGATCATCGGCCGGCAAGCCCGGACGTCACCACCGCCTCGGCCGGCGCTTCCGTCGCCGCAAAATGGCGCCGCAACAGCACGAAGGAGGCCGGCACGCTGGCGAGCGACAACAGGATGCATACCCCGAGCGGCGCGCCGAGCCACAGCAGGGCGGCGGCGATCAGGCACGCAGTCGCACCGCCGAGATCCCAGCCGCCTTCCGCCGCGATGTGGAAGCGCAGCGCGCAGGGCGAGCGCTTCGCCTGATTGTAGATCGCGGTGCCGAGCGCCGGCACGTAGAGGCAGCCGATCAGCGCACCGATCGCGTTGGCGATGATGGCGAGCGGCGCGTCGCCGTAGCTCGCGGCGCGCAGCGCAATCGTGAGGGCGACGACCGTGAGCCCGATCGCGGTCGCGCGGATTCCATGTCCGGCATCGATCCACCGCCCGAGCACGAGCCCGCTGACGGCGGCGACGACGGCCGACAGCGCCATGGCGCCGCCGAAGGCGGAAAAGCTTTCGCCGAGCGAGAGAAAGAGCGCGATCGACCAGACGAACCAGTTGCCCGCGACCATCCACCCGTCGGCGGCGAACAGCAGCACGCCCGGGAGCGCCGCGCGGAAGACGCCCGGCGCCTTCCGGGCGATCGGCACGTTCGGCGTCCGCAGGATGGGCAGCGCGGAGATGAGCAACACCAGTGCATTGCCGCCGAACGCCACGCGCGGCCCGAGGACCGTCAGCGCCCAGCCGGTCGCCAGCGGCCCGACGATGCCGACGACGGCCGCAATCGCCTCGCGCGCGCCGATCTGGTGGCCGCGATGCTCCGCGTCGCCCAATGTCGCGAAATACGCGTGATACGACGTCCAGTAGTAGGTGTCGGCGACCGCCGAGACGATGCACAAGAGCAGCAAGGCGATGCCGATGCTGTGCACCTCGGCGAGCAGCAGGTACTGCGCGGCCGACACGATGGTGCCGGCGACGACCAGCGGCCTGAGCCCGACCCGCCGCGCCAGCACGAGCACGCTCGGCCGGATCACGAAGCGCCCAAGCAGGATGGCGGCGACGGCCGCGATCACGACGGGCGCCGGCACGCCGGACTTGAGCAGGAAGATGGCGAAGAAGGCGCCGCCGCCGGTCAACGCGAGCGAATGGATCGCGTAGTGCAGGTTGAGCAGGTTGACCGTATTGTTGCCGAAGTAGGCCATCACGCCAGTCCTGGGTCATCCGGCGCCGTCGTGGAATCGGCGGCGCATCCGAGTTACCTGCGCGGCCGAACAATGCCAATGGCCCGCGCACCTGCGGCGAAAAGCGGCCGTCACGATGCGGTCAACCGTCGTCACGGTAGAATGCGATTGCAACGGATCGATTCCTTGCTAGCGTCCCGTGGGGGCGGCCGGACGGCGTTCCGGTCGGGCAGGGGTGCGCGGTGCGGATAGGTGCGCAGAGCGGCATGGCTGACGCCGCCGGCCGGGCCGGCTGGCCGCGTGCGCGCGCCCTGCTGACGTCGACGTCGGTGGCCGCGCTGCTCATCGGGATCGGGACACCTCCGGCGCTCGCCCTCTGTCCGACCACCATCACGGGCAGCGTGCCGGGCTGCACCAACGCCACCACGCTGACGCGCATCACCGTCATGGCCGCGACCGTCGCGGGCAGCATCGTCAATACCGGAACCATCTCGCCGAACGGCATCACGATCGACGGTCAGAGCACGATCACGGGCTCGATTGCCGACCACGGGCTGCTCAACGGCGGGATCAGCAATGCCGGCGTGATCTCCGGCGCGGGAACCGGCAACGGCATCGATATCACCACCGCGTCGACCTTCGCGGGCGGGATCACCAATAGCGGGACGATCACGAGTTTCAGCAACGGCCTGCAGGTCGGCTCGGTTGCGGTCGGCTCGACCGGAAGGTTCCTCTCGGTTGCGACGTTCTCCGGCGGCATCACCAATATCGGCACGATCGCGGGCACCAATGTCGGCATCTTCCTCAGCGGCGTGTCGCAATTCTCCGGCGGCGTCACCAATGCCGGCACCATCACGGGCGTGAACGTCGGCATCTGGTCGGAGAACGGGCCGTCGCTCGCCAACGGAATCTCCAACGGCGGCACCATCTCGGCGGCGAGCTTCGGCATTCGCATTGGCGGCCTCGGCTCGCGCGCCGCCGTGCTCAAGCTGGTCTCGCAGTTCACCGGCGGCATCAGCAATTCCGGAACCATCACGGTCACCCGCAACAGCGGCATCGGCATCTACGTCGGCGGCGCGTCGACCTTTGCGGGCGGGATCAGCAATACCGGGACGATCGCGGCGGGCAGCACCGGGATCTGGGCCGCCGCCGGCGCGTTCCGCTCGGAAAACGGGCCGGGCGGAATCTTCAACGGCGGCAGCATCACGGCAAACCAGGCCGGCGTGCGCGTCGGGAGCGTCGCGCCGGGCTACAGCGGCACGGCGACCAACCGCACGCTCTCGCGGTTCTCCGGCGGCATCTCCAATGCCGGCACGATCTCGGTGGGTGCCGGCCCCGGCGTGCTGCTCAGCCAGATCTCGACCTTTCTGGGTGGCATCACCAACAGCGGCACGATCAACGCCGCGACCGGCATCGTGATCAATTCGTCGGTCCTGCGGTTCCTCTCGGGCGCGATTGCCAATACGGGCACCATCACGGGCACGGGCGGCGTTGCGATCGACGTGAGCGCGGCGCGCAACGCGATCACCATCGATCAATCGGCCGGGCTGATTGCCGGCAACGTCAAGCTCTCCGGATTCGGCGACACCTTCAACATCACGGGCGGCGCAGTCACGGGCGATATCGTCGGGCCGGGCGCCGCCGGCACGGTCAATTTCTCGCCCGGCGGCGGCAACAGCTTCACCTACCTCAACGCCATCACGGGCGTCGACAGCGTCAACGTGCAGAGCGGGACGCTGTTCGACAACAACGCGATCACGGCGACGAGCGTCAGCGTGAACGGCGGCGCGACCCTTGCGCCCGGGCTGCCCGGCAGCGTCGGCACGCTCACGGTCAGCGGCGCGCTCGCGTTCCAGCCGGGCGCGTTCTACCTCGTGCAGCTCACGCCGAGCGCGGCGTCGAGCACGACGGTCAACGGCACCGCCGCGCTCGCCGGCACGGTCGAGGCGGCTTTCGCGCCCGGCGCCTATCTCAACCGGCAGGTCAGCATCCTGCATGCGAGCGGCGGCATCGGCGGCAGCACCTTCGACGGCGGGCTCACCACCATCAACATGCCGGTGAACCTGACGGCGAGCCTCAGCTACGGCGCGGATGACGTCTTCCTCGATCTCGCCGCGACCGGGCTTGCGCCGAGCAATGGCGGCGCCGACAACCAGAACGTCTCGGCCGCCATCACCAACTTCTTCAACGGCGGCGGCACGCTGCCGCCCGGATTCGTGCCGCTGTTCGGCCTGAGCGGTCCGCAGCTTGCCAATGCCCTGTCGCAGCTCGACGGCGAGGTCGGCGCGAGCGGCGGAGAGCAGGTCGGCATCCATCTCACCAACTCGTTCCTGTCGCTGCTGCTCAACGGCTTCTTCGGCGACCGCAGCTCGCTCGGCGCCTTCGGCCCGGCCGCCAATGCCTATGCGGCCGAGCCGCCGCGGTCGCCGCAAGCGGCCTCCGCCTACGCGGCGCTCGACCAGGCGGCCGGCATCGCGCCGCTCGATCCGCGCCACGCCTTCTGGGCCTCGGCCTACGGCGGACAGGCGACGGCGTCCGGCGATGCGGCGCTTGCCAGCAACGATACGCGCATGAGCGCCGTCGGCATCGCCACGGGCCTCGACTATCGCGTATCGCCCGACGCCGTGGTCGGCTTCGCGCTCGCGGGCGGCAATACGGGATGGAATGTCGCGAACGGGCTCGGCAGCGGATCGAGCGACGTCTTCCAGGCCGGCGTCTACGGCACGCGGCAGCTCGGCGCGAGCTACGTGTCGGCGGCCGCCGCCTATGCGTGGTACGACATGAGCACCAGGCGCACCGTGACGGTGTCCGGCACCGACACGCTGACGGCGGGCTTCCACGCCAACAATCTCGGCGCCCGCATCGAGGCCGGCCATCGGCTGGTTGCGCCGCTGTCGATCGGCATCACGCCCTATGCGGCCGCGCAGGTGCAGGGCTTCTGGCTGCCGGCTTACGGCGAGACCGCGGCGTCCGGCTCGAGCCAGTTCGCGCTGTCCTACGCCGCGAATACCGCGACCGCGGCGCGCACCGAGCTCGGCGCCTGGTTCGACACCCGCCGGCTGATCGGCGGGCAATCCGTCAACCTGTTCGCGCGGCTCGCCTGGGCGCACGACTGGAACAACGACACGCGCGTCACCGCGGCCTTCCAGACGCTCCCCGGCGCGAGCTTCGTGGTCAACGGCGCGGCGGCGCCGCAGGACGTGGCCCTCGTCACGGCCGGCGCCGGGTTCAGGTTCAACCCGTCGATGAGCGTGTCGGTGAAATTCGACGGCGAATTCGCCGACGCGTACCAGAGCTACGCCGGCACCGCGACGTTCCGCTACGGCTGGTGAACGTCAGTCGGCCTCGGCGCGCGTGCGCTCGACGAGCGCCTGCGCGATGGTGCGGAACGCGTCGAACTCGACGGAAAGATCCGCGACGCCGAGCCCCTCCTTGTAGACATGTGCGCTCGGGCTCGAAAACATCCAGGTGCCGCCGCCGGGATTGATCTCGAGCAGGTAGAGCTCGCCCGTCTTGGCGCGCAGGATATCGCAGGCCTGCAGCGCGACGTGCGGCATGGCGCGATAGGCGCGTGCCGCGAGGTCGAGGATGTCCGGATCGCGCGTCACGAAGGCGCGGCGATCGGGCGGCGAGGGCATGTAGTCGCGCTGCTCGAGCTCGTCCTTGTCGGCCGCGAGCGCGAGCGGCTTCGTCGACTCGCGGCAGTAGGTGAAGATCGGGCGGCCGAAGATGGTGAGCACGCGGCACGTCATCGGGTAGCCGCAGTCGACGAACTGCTGCGCGATCATCGGCGCCTGCCGCCCCGGGTGCCAGTCGGGAAATTCCTCCGGCGCGCGGTAGCGCACCGTCGCGGTCCGCCGCAGCTCGACGCCCTGGCCCCAGGAAGCGAGCGCGTAGGACGGCTTGATGATGACGAAGGGGCCATAGACGTCGGGCGACAGCCGCGTATGCGGCGCGATCACCTCGAAGCGCGGCACCGGCAGGCCGGCGGCGGCCAGCGCCCGCATCTCGTCGATTTTCGACATCGGCGTGCCGGCATAGAGCGTGCCGCGCCGCGGGCGGAATTCGAGCAGGCGGACCGGCGAGAAGATCAGTGTCGGCCGCCCCGCTGCCTGCCGGCGCGTCACCGAGGAGCGGATGTCGTTCGACGCGATGAAGACCGCGATGTCCGGCGCGATCGCCTCGACATGGGTCTTGATGGCGACGAAATCCGCCGGGTCCTGCCAGCCCGCGCTGTGCACGAGAATGAGATTTCGCTCGGGCGCGCGCATGGCGCGGCTCACGACGCCGCGCGCCGCTCGCCCAGCGCGGCGGCGCGCGCCTTGACGCGAAAAGGCAGCGGGTCCGCCGCCAGCGTCGCGGCTGCCTCGAAGTGCGCCCGCGCCTCGCCGAACCGGGCAAGCCGAAGCGCCGCGACGGCGGCGAGGTCATGGGCGAGCTCGCCGAAGATGCGGCGGTCGAACGCCAGCAGCCCGTCGGCGAGCGCGTCGGGATCGATCGCCGCGAGGCGCGTCGCGACGGCGAGCGCCGGCGCGGCCGCGCCGGCATCGAGCAGGGCGCGCGCCTGCATCAGCGCCAGCGCGTGGTCGTCCGGCACCGCCGCGAGGCCCTCGGCAATGAGTGCGCGCGGGTCCTCGCGGCGCGCGAGCGCGAGCCGCGCCAGCATCTGGTAGATCAGGCTCGCGTTGGCGCGCTGCTTGGCGGAGGGAAAGTCGCGCGCCGCCTGCAGGCCGCGCCGGGCCGCGTGCGTGGCCGCGTCGACGTCGCCGACCGCGGCGAGCGATTCGGCGAGGTGGTACCACAGATAGACGCGACCCGGATTTTCCGCGCTCGCGCGGCGCAGCAGCGGAAGATTGCGCGCGTGCTTGGCGCTCTGATCGCCGTCATAGCCGAGGTGGTCGATCTCGACGGCGGTGCGGGCGAGCGGCAGGCCGTCGCGCGCGGCGATCTCCTCGATGCGCGGCACCATGGTCTCGTGGATTGCGCCAGCGAAGCGCAGGCGCTCGTCGCGGCGAAACAGGCGCCATTCGCGGTAGCGCGTGTAGCCGGTCTTCGGCGAGAAGCGCACGGTTGCGGCGAGGGCGCGCGGGTCCAACGCATCGCCGAGCGGCCGGTCGCCGGGCACGCGCAGGCGCTCGTCCGCGTCGATGTAGAGCACCCAGTCGGCCGTGACCTCGGCGAGGCCGCGGTTGCGCGCGGCGGCGAAATCATCGGTCCAGTCGAAATGAACGACGCGCGCCCCGGCGCTGTGGGCGATCTCCACCGTTGCGTCGCGCGAGCCGGTGTCGACGATGACGATCTCCTCGACCTTGCCGTGCAGCGACGCGAGAGCGCCGGGAAGAAACCGCGCCTCGTCGCGGACGATCATGGCGGCCGCAACCGAGGTCGGCGCAACCGAGGTCATTGTGCGATCATGGGCGCGCATCCGGCGCCGGCGTGGCTCGTGAGCGGTCGAGATCAGCCGTTGCCGGCGAGCGTGACCGGCTCGGTCACGCGCATGCTGTCGATCGGGAACGACACCACCTTCGGCGGCTCGTAACGGAATTGCGCCACCAGCCGCTGCACCGCAGTTGGAACCGGGCGCTCCGCTGGAGTCCCTTCGTGTCGCTGCGCGGTGGCTGGCGGAGGCATGGCGAAAAAGCCTTGAATTTGAGCGTGATGATAGTGGCGCGCCGCGGCGGCCGTCAAGCTGCGGCGAGCGCCGGCAGCCGCGTGACGGCGGCAATCGTTGCCGCGAGCTCGCCCGGTTGCAGATGATAGAGTGCCGCGCGGCCGAGCGCCGCGCGCAGGAGCCCGACGCCATGCGCCCGCACGCCATGCGCGATGGCGCACAGCGCGAGCGCGCTGCCGAAGGCGTCATCGAGGCTCATTCGGCGGATCGAGGCGAGCCGCGCCATCGCGCCGTCGAGAAAGACGACGGCGTCGAGCGGACCGACGCGAATGCGCCAGTCCGGCACGAGCCGCCGCGGATCGAGCGCGAGCGCGACCTCGCCGTGCAGGAGATCGAGCGACGGCGCGCCGTCGACCAGGGCGGCGAATTGCGGCTGACGGCGGATCAGCGTCCGGGTGAGCCGAAGCGTGCGCGGATGGGCGACCACGCCGTCGGCGCGCACGAACAGCCGCTCGTCGCCCTCGAACGCCCAGCCCTCGGCGAGGAGCGCCAACGCGAGCGACGTCTTGCCGGACCGCCGCGTGCCAACGAACGCCACGCGCCGTCCGGCCGGCGAGACGAGCAATGCGCCCGGCAGGCTCACGGCATCGCGCTCGTCGGCGACGCCGCACGTGACGATAAAAAGCTCGAGCACGCGCGCGAGATTGCGCAACGTGCCCTCGATCACGGGACCGGTGGGCAGGCGCGTCTTGTAGAAGCCGTGCACCGCCTCGAGCGCGAGCGCCGTCGGCGCCGGCGCGTCGCCGTCGATCGACGGCGACGTCTCGACGAAGCGCAGCGGCGAGTCCTCCTCCTGGCCGGGCAGGTGGAATTCGCGCCGCAGCGTCCGGATCACGATGGTTCGCACGGCTCGATCAGTCCTTCGGCAAGCAGCGTTGCGAGACATTCCTGCACCGATGCGGCGGGCGGCTCCGCCAGGCCGAACGATGCCGCGAGGAATTGCGCGATGTCCGCCGCGCCGCGGGTGCCGTCGCACAGCTCGAGCACGATGGCGCCGGTCGGATTGAGGAAATGCACGCGGTCGCGCGGCGCATCATAGATCACGTAGCCGTCCGCGACCTCGCTTTGATCGAGGCCGGTGACCTTGCGATAGTGGACGCCCGCCATGGCCGCTCTCACGCTTGCGCCGCCGCGGCGCGCAGCATCCGCGCCAGATGCGCGACGACCGCAGGCCGCGCATGATGGCGCGCGACTGCATTGTAGCCGAACGCGCCGCGGCGCTCACGCTGGCGCGGCTGGCGTAACGCCCGCGCACAGATATCGGCGAAATCGGCGTCGCTCGATGCGCTCCAGCCCCAGGGCCGGGTGCGGCCGAACAGCGGTGCGGCGGATTGCGCGTCGGCCACGACCGGCACCGCGAAGGATGCGGCCTCGAGTATCTTGATGCGCGTGCCGCCGCCGCTGCGCATGGGCGCGACCGCGATGCTGGTGGCGCGATAGAGCGGCGCGAGATCGTCGAGCGCGCCGACGACGCGAATATTCGGACGCCGCCCGAGCGAGCGCACCGCCGCCGGCGGATCGGCGCCGGCGACGAGCAGCCGGACGCGTCCGATCCGCGCTTGAAGGCGCGGCATCGCGCAACGCGCGAACCAGAGCAGCGCATCGACGTTCGGCGGATAGCCGAATGCGCCGACGAAAAGCGCGGTGCGGCCGTCATCGGATCGCGCGCGGCGGCGCGGGATGTCGATCGCGTTGGGCACGGTCTCGATCGTTGCGTCGGGATGGCGGCGCATCAGCCCGGCGCCGTCGCGCCGCGAGGCCGCGAAGATCCGGGAAAAGCGCGGCAGCTCGGCGGCGAGCAGCGCATCGCAGGCGCGGCCCTCCTGATCAAGCCAGGCGGCGAGAAAGGGATCGCCATCGCGCCGCGCCGCGGCGGCGCGGCTCGCGAACGAGGCGAGATCATCTTCATCGAGGTCGAGCGTGCACGGCATGCCGTGTTCGAGGCCCGCGACGGCCGGGATCATGTAGGCGCGCGCGACATGGACGAGGTCGTAGCGATGGCCGCTCGCGAGCTGCGCGATCGCACCGATGACGGACGTTGAGAGCCCGCGCGCGAGGCTCGGCTTGCCGTAATGCCTGAACGCGTCGAGCCGCCCCTGCGGGTCGGCGAGCCGCGCCAGCAGCGCGAAATGGGTGTCGGTCTCGGGCGGAAAATGATGCACGCGCAGCCGCGCGCCGAACGACTCGAGAAACGGCGTCGGCTCGATCGGTCCGCCGGCGACGGGAATCACAACGAGGTCGACGTCCGCGAAGACCGCGAATGCCTCGAGAAAGACGCCGAGGCGCATGGCAAGGCCGTTGCGGCTGCGCGCCGGAAGCATCGGCGCGACGAACAGCACGCGGGGTCGCGCGGCCGCCATCACGGCTCGATCTCGGGGTCCGCCGTGTAGCTGCCGGAGACCGGCCAGTCCGGCCGCGCCGGTTGATCGGCCGCGGGGCGGCCGTCGGCCGGCGCAAGATAGGCTTCGCGTCCGGACGATGATGCGTCCCATCGGCCGTCCGCGGCCGGCCGGAATCGCCACACCGGCGAGAAAGCATCGCGGATGACGAGCGTGACCGCGCCGTCGCTCTCCTCGCAGTGCCAGTTCATCCGGTCGGCGGCGCGGCCTGCGCCGATCTCGCCGGCGTGCAGCAGCTCCAGCGCGACCGTGCGTTCGCCCGGGCGGATCAGTTCGAAGCGCGCGATGCCGGCAAGCTGCGCTTCCGCCGCGCGGGCGCGCGCGCTGCGCGGCGGCGGGTTGAAGACCAGGCCATTCCATTGCCGGCGCAGCGTCGCCAGCGCCTGCAGGCATTCGTCGCGTAACGCCGCATTCGGCAGCTCGACCTGCGCGCCCGCATAGCGCCACTTGGCGCCGGTGCGATGCTGAAACAGCGGGTTTCCCGCGCTGTCGCGCTGATGCAGGCAGAACGGAACGTCGGCGAATGGACGATGCTGCAGGAGCGTATAGGGCTCGCCGGCGAGCAGGAGCGCGAGCAGCCAGGTGTCCTTGTCGCCGTAGAGGAACTCGTAAAAGTAGTCGGCCTGCTCGTTGAGATGCAGCGCGACCTGCAGCGCGGCCCAGTGGCGGCGCTTGTCGATCATGATCTGCCCGGACTCGATCGCCGGCATGGCACGCGGGCGCAGATCGCACGCCGCCCACGCCGGATTGGCGGCGAGGATGTCGTTCACGTCGGGCCACAGCAGCGCGCCGGTCGCGCCAAATCCGTCGCACGCGAAAAGGTCGGCGGGATCGCGCAGCGGCACCTGGTCGGCGTCGAGCATCAACACTTCTTCGAAGCGCGACCACATCAGCGCATAGGGCTTGAGCGGCCAGCCGCTGGCGATCGCGGCGGGATGCGCCGCGAGCGCCGCCTCGGCATCGACGGCCTCGACCGCAAGCTCGCGCAGCAGGAGCTGCATGCGCGGCGACATCTCGGCGGAGCCGAAGTGCCACACCTCGATCGGCAGCCGGCATCCGTGGACGACGCGCAGCAGGTGGATCAGCACATAGGCGTTGGTGAAGAGGTCCGGTCCGCCGGCCGGGATGACGATGCCCTTGCCGGCAAAGCGACCGCCGGGGTAGGGCTCGAGCGTCGCCAATCGCTGCTCGAGCAGCGCCTTGCGGTCGCCGGTCATTGCCGGCCTGCGGTCGCGGCTCGCCGCCGTGCGGAGCGACGCGAAACAGCGGGATTGCCCATGTCCGAGACTGCGTTCGAGGCTATGTCCGAGACGGCGCCGCGCGTGCTCATCCTGACGCCCGTCAAGGACGCCGCGCGCCACCTCGATCGGTACGTCGCCAACATCGAGACGATGGACTATCCGAAGGAATGCCTGTCGATCGGCGTGCTGGAAAGCGACAGTCGCGACGCGACAATGTCGAGCCTCGCGCGGCTTCTACCAAGGCTGCAGGCGCGGAGCAATCGCGTCGTCGTGGCGAAGCGCGATTTCGGCTTCCGGCTGCCGGGAGGCGTGCCGCGCTGGACGCCAGCGTTCCAGCAGATGCGCCGATCGATGCTCGCGCGCGCCCGCAACCATCTCCTGTTCGCCGCGCTGCGCGACGAGGACTGGGTGCTGTGGCTCGACATCGATGTGATCGGCTATCCGCGCGACCTGATCCGCCGCCTGCTCGCGTTCGATCGCGACATCCTGCATCCGCACTGCGTGCTCGCGCCGGGCGGCCCGACGTTCGACCGCAACGGCTGGGCCGACCACGGTGCCAAGCTGCTGCAGGATTTTCGTGGGCTCGCGCAGCCGGTGCGGCTCGACACGGTGGGCGCGAGCGTGCTGCTGGTGCGGGCCGACCGCCATCGCGACGGGCTCGTCTTTCCGCCGTTTCCGTACGGCCGCCGCAGCGAAACGATGCGCCCGCATCACGAGTTGTGGGGCTCGGGCGAGATCGAGAGCGAAGGGCTCGGCATCATGGCGCACGACATGGGCCTGCAGTGCTGGGGCGTGGCGGATCTCGAGGTGCTGCACGCGCCGGAATAGCGCTACGGCAGTGATCGCGGCTGCCAGTCTCATGATGGATAATGACAACTCGCTGATTTCATTTCGTCTTTTGACCTAGGTTCGTTTCGCCAAAATGCCGCCGGGCCGCCGCGGCGGGCAGCGCCGCCGCCTCGAAGGCGCGCACCGCGAACTTGCGGCGCGACAGCGCGCGACGCTCGTAGCGATCGAGGCGCAGCAGTCCGGGCACGTACTTGGCCGCCGCGACCGGGTCGTCGTCGAGCGCGGCGACGAACGGCAGGCGCGCGGTGCGCACGCGGACGAGATCGAGCTGCGCCTCGGCAATCCGGCAGGCCAACTCGTGGCAGCGCGGATCGTCATCGCGGCCGACGACCGACATCGTGATCCGCCGCGCCAGGGCATCGACGTCGGGCGCAACCGTTGGATCGGCGAGCACCGGCAGGTTCAACCCATGCCGGCGCGAATTGCGCGCCGCGACCGCCTTGCCGGCGGGCGTCCTCGGCCCGGCGCTCTTGCGCCCATTGCGACGGCTCGCGCGCGCCCGTGCGGTCGTCATCCCGATCATCCCGTGGCCGCCGGATGCTGGCCGGTCTGCACCGTCTGCACCACCTCGAACGCGACATCCTCGATCGGCGCCTGCTCGGCCGCTTGCGCCGCTTCTTGCGCGGCGCGGCGCAGCCTGTCGGCGAAGTGCACGCGGTGGCGCTCGATCGCGAGCAGGGCGGCGTCGCGCCGCGCCTCGGCGCTGCGCAGCATGCGGTCCATGCCCTCGTACTCGGCGAGACGGAGGCGCAGCGTCTGCGCCATCGCGGCATCGATGCCGAGGCCGGCGTCGGCAAGCCGCGCGTCGACCTCGGCGATGGCGGCGGGCTCGCGCGCGAACCAGCCCTTGGCGAGCTCGACGGCGTCGTCGTAGTCGAGGGCGAGCAGGAGTCGCAGCATCCCGTCCTTGGCCGAGGAATTGATCAGCGCCACCTTCTGGCGGCGCAGGCGGACCGTCTCCCAGACGTGCTCGACGACGTCGCGTACCAAAATCTCCTCGATGAAGTTGGCCGGCCGCACCGCCTCGGCCATGCGGGCGCGCAGCGTCTCGTAGGGCGAAGCGTCCTCGTCGCGGGTGAGCGACGGCGGCGCGAAGCCGAGCGGGACCGGAAGGTTGGCGGGGGTGGGGAGGTCGGAGGATATGGTGGGCATATGAGGCTCCTTTCGCGTGGCCGGGGGGCCGGGGCTAGGTCGACAAGCAAAACGCATTGTGTTCATGGTATGTTCTATGCGAAATGCATAGGGTTGGCAAGCACAAATTTTGGGCGCTGCCGGCGGGCCAGGATCCCCGCCGGGACAGCAACCGCCGCCGGAAGCGGCGGCGGTTGCTGTCCCGGATGTTGAGATTTTCGCCCATGAACGCTCGCACGCGGACATTCCGTCGGCCTCCAGTCGCGACAGTCATGCCAAGCTGGGGAGCTGCTTCCGCCAGGCGATCCAACCGACCACTATTGATAGTGTCGCCACGATAAGCGGCGGCACCCCGTGCCCGTATTCGCCGTGGAGCGTGACGGTCGCGAGCGCCGCCAACATCACGGTGCAGCCGAGCGCCGAGCCCCACAGCCGCGTCCGTGCCAGCGCCAGCAGAACGGCGGTCGTGAGTTCCAGCGATCCGGTCACGAAATGGAACCAGTGGGGGTATCCCCACCTCAGATATTCCTCGTAGATAGACCCGGGGGCGAAGATGTTGCTGAGCGATCCCACGACGAAGAAAGCTGCGAGTGCCAAGGCGGAGACTTGGCGCGAGGAGACTTGGCGCCAGGAGACTTGGCGCCAGGAAATCTTTGACATTTGTCCAACCTTTCCTGATAGGGCGCTGCGGACGGCCTGTGTGGTCGCGCCAAGAGACGGCCGGCTGCGACGCCTTCATTCCGAAGGAGATGCGAATTTCCGGAGCAGGTCCGAAAGTCGCATCTCATCGCCGATCCGCAGGCCTACGCCGTGGCGGCCTTCTGGGCCGCCGCGAAGACATCGCGGGGAAGCGTTGTGCCGGCGACGTGCTCCGTGCCAGCGACGCCGAGGTCCATCCAGCCCGCGTTGACGGCCTCGAACATCGCTTCAGCCGGGCCGGTTTGGCCCTTCGGGATGCCGAGCTGCTCGAACGCTGCCGGAAACATGCGTATTCTCCTCCATATTCTCGGGTAGGCCTCATATGAAGACCTTGGACCTGCAGCGTAAGGAGGCAGTTTTTTGTGACCAGGAGAGAAAAAGGGAACCGCATGAGCGACGCATTGAGCGCGATCGAGCGATTCAGCCGATATCAATCGGACGACGCCCAGTCAGTAGGGCCCGTACATTGCCCGGTTCGCGACGTGCTCGACCGCATCGGCGACAAATGGAGCATACTCATGATCATGACCCTCGCGACGCGACCGCAGCGCTTCAGCGAGCTTCACCGAGCAATCCGCGGCATCTCCAAGCGCATGCTCACCCAGACGCTGCGCGACTTGGAGCGCGACGGACTTATCACCCGCCATGTCTTTCCGACCAAGCCGCCGAGCGTTGAATATTGCCTTTCCCCGCTAGGCCAATCCCTGCTGGACCCGATGGCGAGCCTCATCGATTGGGCCGACCGTCGTTATTCCGATATCCATGCCGCGCGCGTCCGCTTTGACGGAGCACCCTGTGCTGTCCGGCGCTAGCGATCTGAAACAGAAGTTCGCATCATCGCATGGGTGAGGTCTGGCAGCGTGCGGATGGAGATACACCGTCACGCATCGGGCCGGCATCCGAGACCCTTCCCGACGGCAGACGTGGCCTCGCAGCAGGCGATCAGACGGTACATTGAACCGCCTCCAGGTCGTCGGCGACCAATCGGCAGCCGGCCTTCGGCGCCATTGAGGGATCGATCATGCTACGCGCAATCATCGTTGCCGGCGTGTTGCTCGGCGGTGCGACGGGTCCGCTGCTCGTTGCCAATACGGCCTTTGCCGGTCACGCCGTGCCGGATCCGGTCTACCTCACGGTCGACCCCGGCGCCGACCTGCGGCTCTCCTCGCCGACCTTCTGGGACCGCGCGTGCAATCCCGTGGGCGTCACGGTGACCGTGACCCAACCCCCGGCCCATGGGACGGTTTCGGTCGTGGCGGGACTGAACACGGCCAATCCAAATCCGAGATTCGGCTCTCCCGGACCCTGCGGCGGCACGCTGATCATGGGAAAGCGGGTCATATATCGGTCCGAACTCGGCTTCCACGGCAAAGACTATGTCGTCTACCACTATGTTTCAGACGGGGGGCATAGAGCCGAGGCCCACGTGTACATCACGGTGCGATGATGTTTTGAACCTCCTGCGTTTCGTCGCCGACCGACACATGAGCCCGTGGTCGGCAAACGCAACAGAGGATGCCATGAAGCGAACGATCGTCGTCGCTGCGGCACTGCTGGCAAGCCTGCTGAGCGCGCACGCCGCTTCCGTCCAGAGTTTCGCCGGGAAGGCGACCAGCTCATCCCGATCGAAGGAAGCAGGAACAGCTACATATTCTATTCCTATCTGACCGATGACGGCACGTTGTTCCTCGGCGGCGGCGGCGCACTCTACAGGCTCGATGGCGAGCGCATCGTTCGCATCGGCGCAGACGAGCAGACCGGCCAGGTCACGTTTTTTCACAAGACGCGTGACGGATCCCTGCTCATCGGCGGACAAGCCGGCGTCTTCCGCCGCGCGGGTGACAGGCTGTTGCAGATCACCGACATGAAGGAGACCGGGAAGATCTTCGACTTTCTTCCGATGCTCGATAATACGCTTCTGATCTCCCCCCAGCGCGGCCTGTTTCACCTCAAGGGCGGCGACCTCGCCAGGCTCGATGACGGGCCCGACCGCATGCGCGAGACGTCGGAGGGCACCGTCCTGATCGGCAGCCCCCACGGCCTGCTTCGCCTCGATGGCGATCGGCTGGTCGTCATCGGCACGGCGCAGGACACCGGCCCGATCGGGTGGATGCAGAAAACGAATGACGGCATGCTCGTGCTTGCCCAGCACGGATTGTTTCGCCTGGCCGGCGGACAGCTCGAGCGGATCGAAGGCGGCGAGCGCATCGGGAGCATGGAGCAGGGTGGAGCGGTGCACCGCATGGCGGACGGCGCTCTTCTGATCGGATCGGACAAGGGCCTGTTTCGCCTGGTTCCGTGCTCGTGACGCAGTTGCCACAGCGGTCCGGCACCAACAGCGATCCAAACGGAACATTTTGCATCGATCGGGAACCGGCCACGCTTTCTCGTTGACTCCGCGCCGCAGCCACGTACGAATCCGGCACGCATCTTGCGAGCGGAGCGCGCGTATGTGCGCGGTTCCGCTCGCGAACCGGCCGGCCAGTCGGTCGAGGAAAATCCGTTCCGGGGCACGACGGACATCCGGCGCGCCTGATCCAGGCACACGATTTACGAGTACGTGGCCTGGCCGGTACCGAATTGGAGCTGTCGCATGACCAGATACACGCTCGCTGCGCTTGCCCTCCTTGTGGGGATGCAATCCTCGTTGCCGGCGATGGCAGCCCAAGGCGGCGGCCGGGCGATCAGCTGTCGCGAGCAATGCGACAGACGGCCATGCCAGGCATCTCCAGCGGTGTGTCGGCAATCGCGCGAGGCGTGCCTCGCCGAGTGCGAAGAATAAGCCCATCCGTATCAGGGCTGCGAGACGCCGTTCAATTCACCAGCTTATTCGCTCGCCGATGAGACATCGAAGGAACAATGATCATGAACCGGACCATTGGCGCGCTGGCGCTTGTGATGGCGGCGAGCACCCCGACGATGGTCGCGGCACAGCCTGCGGGCAGCTATACGGCGTCGGGCACGCACCAGTGCCCGCATGGCAAGTGCATTGTCACCGGCATTTTCACCAGCTGCGTGTCCGCGGCACAAACCCTGCGAGTACGGGATTGCTGCCCCACAAGCGAAACCGGCGGCGGGTCGACAGGATTCACATTGAACTATTGCATCGCGAGTCAAAGATGAGCCTGGCGTCCTGGGCCGTGGGCTCATAAGCGCACGCGATGCGGCCCCTTCGGTATTCCATCAACGTCACATTGGATGGGTGCTGCGATCATCGCGCGGTGATCGCGGATGAAGAGCTGCATCGTCACGCCGCCGAGAACATCGCGCAGGCGGATGCCCTCCTGTTTGGCCGGGTAACCTACGAAATGATGGAGGCAGCGTGGAAGCCCGTGGCGCGGACGGGAGTGAGGCCTGACTGGATGCCCGATTGGATGGAACCCTTCGCCCGGACGATCGACGCGGCAAGGAAGCACGTCGTGTCGAGCACCCTGGACCGGGTCGATTGGAACGCGGAGATCGTGCGCGGGGATCAGCTCGGTAAGGCCGTTGCGCAGCTGAAGCGGCAGCCCGGCAAGGGATTGTTGGTGGGAGGCGTGAAGCTCCCGCTGGCATTGGCGGAGCTGGGATTGATCGATGAGTACGAGCTCGTGGTGCATCCGCGGCTGGCCGGCCACGGGCCGACGCTGTTCGCGGGACTATCGCGGCATGTCGACTTGAGGCTCGTGAGCCGGCTGGAGCTCCGCTCAGGGGCTGTGGCAATGCGGTATGAGGCTAGACCCTGATCAAGGGTCTGTCTTCACCGCATGGCGCCTTGCCGCGAAACCGCGTGCCACGAGAGCAGTTTCTCGCGCAAGTCCCGGCTTCGGTCGCGAATCCGCGGCATCGAAATTCGCCCGCCGACGCACAGGAGGAAATTGGCTCTGGACCCTCGGTTCGCGCCACTACATCTACAAAACGGGCATCATGTCCCTTGTGTTCGGCTCGCTCTTGACGTTCTTTCTTTCTTTCCTCGCAATCGCTTTTGTACTCTGGGCTATCCGCGAAGGCATCGATGCACTGCGACGATGGCTGGAGCGGCATTGGACCTGAGGCCACATCTCCGCTCAAGCCTGCCTCTTGCGCCACGGGCGCCGCCTTCGCTGAGTCCACCTTCGCTTGATTGGATGCCCGATTGGATCGAACCCTTCGCCCGGACGATCGACGCGGCAAAGAAGCATGTCGTGTCGGTCCTCGACAGCCTTCTTGGGAGTCTTCCCTCATGCCGGACATCGATCGACCGGGCGGTCACGCCGCCGACAAGCCGGCGACCTTCGAAGCCAGGTGCCGCGTGGTTCGCCGGACGCGCTCGCTGATGTTCGCGAGCGCCGAGCTCGTGGTCGGCGCGCGCGTCATCGCAACCGCCAAAGGGGTGTGGAAGGCGCTGGGCGAACGCCCGGCTCGCGCGACGGGCGCGGTGACCTCCCAGATCATGGCCGCGCGAGCCGACGAAGGGATCGAATAGAGATACATTCTGCTGCAGCGAACCGGCCCCGCGGCTGTTGTCACGTCGCCGGCGCGTGCGAGCCCGCCACGTCGCTGCCGGCGGTCGCCTCCGCATGATGGTCGCCGGCGACCACGAGATACACGGCCGGGACGACGAACAGCGTGAACAGCGTGCCGATCGCGAGCCCGCTCGCGATCACGAGCCCCATCTGGAAGCGCGAGACCGCGCCGGCGCCGCTCGCGGTGATCAGCGGGATCACGCCGAGCACCATCGCGGCGGTGGTCATCAGGATCGGGCGCAGCCGGATGGCGGCGGCCTCCTCGATCGCGGCGCGCTTGCTGCGCCCGAGCGTCTGCAGGTGATTGGCGAACTGCACGATGAGAATGCCATGCTTGCTGATCAGGCCGCCGAGGGTGACGAGCCCGACCTCGGTATAGATGTTGAGCGAGGCGCCGCCGAGGCCGACCGAGATGAAGATCAGGGCGCCGGCAACCGCGGTCGGCACCGATCAAGATGATCACCGAATCGCGGAAGCACTCGAACAGCGCGGCGAGCGAGAGGAAGATGATGATGCCGGCGAGAGGCGCGTTTTTCCCGCCCCTCGACATGCTTGCCAGATACGGCTAAGCCGTAGTATATGCGAAACGACGATTTCGAATGGGATGACGAAAAGGCAGCCCAGAATCTCGCCAATCATGGCGTGAGTTTCGAGGCTGCCTGCCTTGCCTTCAGCGACGCATTCGCCGTGGTTCGCGAGGACCGCAGGCAGAAGTACGGCGAGGACCGTTTCATCCTGCTCGGTATGGTCCAAGCGCGCCTGCTCGCGGTCAGCTACACGATGCGCGACGAGCGGGTGCGCATCATCTCGGCGCGCATTGCCGAGTCACGATAACGACGACGTTACCATGAAGAAAACAGCTAGCCACACACCCAAGATCGACTGGAGGCGCGCCGATGCCATGACGGCGAAGCAGCGCCGCGCCGCGGCCTTGGCCGACCCGGACAACAAGCCCATGACTGATGCGGAATGGGCCGCCGCGCCGCGCGTGCCGCGGGTCAGCGTCATCCGCCGCGCCCTCAAGCTGTCGCAAGAAGACTTCGCCGGCGCCTTCCATATCCCGCTTGGCACACTTAGAGATTGGGAGCAGGGCCGCAAGGAGCCGGATGCGGCGGCGCGCGCCTATCTGCGCGTCATCGCTCGCGAGCCGGAGACCGTGCGCAAGGCGCTGGCTTAGCCGAGCGTGAATGGCGCAGGGCCCGTGGCGTCCCATGGCCCACTTCGACAATTCGCCGTAGTGCAGCAACATTTCAGCTTTCGGGGCAACAACGGACTCACCGCGAACGGGGCCAACTGCCAACCAGCCTCACGGCTGTGGTCACGTCGCCGGCGCGTGCGAGCCCGCCATGTCGCTGCCGGCGGTCGCCTCCGCATGATGGTCGCCGGCGACCAGGAGATACACGGCCGGCACCACGAACAGCGTGAACAGCGTGCCGATCGCGAGCCCGCTGGCGATGACGAGCCCCATCTGGAAGCGCGAGACCGCGCCGGCGCCGCTCGCCGTGATCAGCGGGATCACGCCGAGCACCATGGCGGCGGTGGTCATCAGGATCGGGCGCAGCCGGATGGCGGCAGCCTCCTCGATCGCGGCGCGCTTGCTGCGCCCGAGCGTCTGCAGGTGGTTGGCGAACTGCACGATCAGGATCCCGTGCTTGCTGATCAGGCCGCCGAGGGTGACGAGCCCGACCTCGGTATAGATGTTGAGCGAGGCGCCGCCGAGGCCGACCGAGATGAAGATCAGCGCGCCGGCGACCGCGGTCGGCACCGACATCAGGATGATCACCGGATCGCGGAAGCTTTCGAACAGCGCGGCGAGCGACAGGAAGATGATGATCGCGGCGAGCAGGGCGGTGACCAGGAAGCCGCCCGACTCCTGGACGTATTGCCGGCTCAAGCCGCCGTAGTCGATCGAGTAGCCCTGCGGCAACAGGCGGGCGGACAGATCCTTGAGGAATTGCAGCGCATCGCCCTGGGCAACGCCCGGCATGGTGACGCCCGCGATGGTCGCGCTGTTGAGCTGCTGGAAATGGTTGAGCGCCTCCGGCACCGTGTTGGTCGTGATCGACGCGACGGTCGCGAGCGGCACCAGCGAGCCATCGCCGGTGCGGATGTAGTAGTCGAGCAGCTGGCGCGCGTTGAGCCGGTAGCGCTGCTGCACCTGTGGGATCACCTTGTAGGAGCGCCCGCTCATGCTGAAGTAGTTGACGTAGCCGCCGCCGAGCAGCGAGGCGAGGGCGCTGCCGACGTCGCTCATCTTGAGGCCGAGCTGGGCGGTCTTGTCGCGATCGATCACGATCGAGGTCTGCGGATTGTCGATCTTGAGGTCGCTGTCGAGGAAGATGAACATGCCGCTCGCCCGCGCCTGCTGCAGGAATTGCTGGGCGATGTCGTTGAGTCTTTCGAACGGATCCGTGGTGGTGAGCACGAACTGCACCGGCAGGCCGATGCTGCCCGGCAGGGGCGGCGGCTGGAACGCGGCGACGCGCACGCCGGCGATGGCGTTGAGCTGCTGCTGAAGCACCGGCTGCAGCTCGCTCGTCGTCCTGGCGCGCTGGTCCCACGGCTTGAACACCATGCCGGCGATCGACTGGCCCGGAACGTCGAGCTGAAAGACGTGCTCGGTCTCGGGATGGCCGGCGAAGATCTGGTAGACCTGGCGCGAGTAGAGCTGGCGCTGCTGCAGCGTCGAGTTGGGCGCCGCGATCGACTGGGTGATGATGACGCCCTGGTCCTCCTGCGGCGCAAGCTCGGTCTTGGAGGTGAGGAAGAGCGGGATGTTGCTGAAGAACACGATCAGGCCGAACACGATGGTGACGGGCCAGAAATTCAGGCTGCCGTGCAGGCGGCGCGCGTAGCCGCCGCGCAGGCGGGCGAACTGCCGGTCGATGAAGCCGGTCAGCCGCGCCTCCCAACCGCGCCGTTCGCCGTCATGGCCTCCGTCTTGGCCTCCGTCATGGCCCTTGAGCAGGCGCGAGCACAGCATGGGCGAGAGCGTCAGCGCGATGATGCCCGAGACCGTGACGGCGCCGACCAGCGCGAAGGCGAACTCGGCAAACAGCGCGCCGGTGAGGCCGCCCTGGAAGCCGATCGGGACGTAGACGGCGGCGAGCACGACCGTCATCGCGATGATCGGGCCGCCGAGCTCGCGCGCCGCCAGGATCGCGGCGTCGACCGCGCCGCCGCCCTCCTCGAGGTGGCGGTTGACGTTCTCGACCACGATGATCGCGTCGTCGACGACGAGGCCGATGGCGAGCACGAGCGCCAGCAAGGTGAGCAGGTTGATCGAATAGCCGAGCGCAAGCAAGATGATCAGCGTGCCGACCAGCGAGAGCGGGATCGCGACGGTCGGGATCAGGGCGGAGCGCGCCGAGCCGAGGAAGAGAAAAACGACCGCCGTGACGATCGCCAGCGCCTCGAGCAGGCTGTGGATCACCTCGTTGATGGCGGAATTCACGAATTCGGTCGAGTCGTAGATGATCTCGCCGTTGAGCCCGTGCGGCAGCAGCGCCTGGATCTGCGGAAACACGGCGCGCACGCCGCGGATCACCTCGAGCAGGTTGGCCGAGGGCGCGACCTGGATGCCGATATAGACCGCCTGCTTGCCGTCGAAGCCGACCTCGGTGTCGTAGTCCTCGGCGCCGAGCGTGACGTTGGCGACGTCCTTGAGACGCACCACCGCGCCGCCGCTCTGCTTGATCACCAGGTTGCGGAATTCGGCGGCGGTATGCAGGCTGGTCGAGGCGGTGAGATTGACCTGCACCATCTGGCCCTTGGTCGAGCCGATGCCGGAGATGAAGTCGTTGGCGGCGAGCGCCTGGCTCACGTCGGTCGCGGTGAGGCCGAAGGCGGCGAGCTTCTGCGGATCGAGCCAGGCGCGCAGCGCAAAGACCTTCTGGCCGAGCAGCTCGGCGGTCTGCACGCCGGGCACCGCCTGCAGCTTCGGCTGCACCACGCGGGTGAGGTAATCGGTGATCTGGTTCGGCGCCAGCGTGTCGCTGTTGAAGCCGATATACATCGCGTCGATGGTCTGCCCGACCTTGACCGTGAGGGTGGGCTGCAGCGTGCCGGTCGGCAGCTGGTTGAGCACCGAGCTGACCTTGGTATTGATCTCGGTCAGCGCCTTGTCGGCGTCGTAGTTGAGGCGCAGGTAGATCGTGATGGTAGAGAGGCCGCTCTGGCTCACCGAGCTCATGTAGTCGATGCCGTTCGCCTGGGCGATCGCGTTCTCGAGCGGCGTGGTGATGAAGCCCGCCACCACGTCGGGGTCGGCGCCGTAGTAGATCGTCGTCACCGTGACGATGGCGTTCTCGGTGCGCGGATATTGCAGGATCGGCAGCGCGAAATAGGCGCGTATGCCGAGCACCAGGATCAGCAGGCTGACGACGCTCGCGAGCACCGGCCGGCGAATGAAGATGTCGGTGAAGCTCATGGCGCGCTTTTCACCAGGACTCGTCATTGCGAGGCCTGCGCAGCAGGCCGAAGCAATCTCGTGCCGCAGGTGCACGAGCAAGTGAAGCGAGATTGCTTCGCGGAGCCTGTCCTTGGGCTTGCCGAAGGCAAGACCCGAGGGCTCGCAATGACGGCCGAGGGGCCTTCATGACCATTCCCCCTCACCGGTCGATCGGCACGGCCGGCGCGGCGTCGGCGGTGGGGTTGATCGAATTGTTGATCAGCACGGCCGAACCGTTGTGCAGCTTGAGCTGGCCGGCGGTGACGATCGTGTCGCCCTCCTTCACGCCCTTGAGGACGGCGACCTGGTCGCCGCGCGTCGCGCCGGTGGTCACGAAGGTCTGGCGCGCGATCAGCTTCTTGCCGTCGGCGTCCTTGCCGTTCTGCTCGACGACGTAGACCGTGTCGCCATAGGGGCTGTAGGTGATCGCGGTCTGCGGCAGCGTGATCAGCCTGCGCGGCGCGCCGGTCGGGATGTCGACGGTCGCATACATGCCGGGCAGCAGCCGGTGGTCGGGGTTCTGCAGCGTCGCGCGGATCTGCACGTTGCGGCTGCCGGTGTCGACCTTCGGGTTGACCGCCGAGATCTCGCCCGTGAAGGTCTGGTCGGGGAAGGCGTCGACGCGCACCGTGACGGGCTGCCTCAATTTCATGCGGTCGACGTCCTGCTGCGGGACGAAGAAATCGAGCAGGATCGGATCGAGCGCCTGCAGCGTCACGATGGTCGTGCCGGGGGCGAGATATTGCCCGACGTCGACGCTGCGAATGCCGAGATGGCCGGCAAATGGCGCGCGCAGGAATTTCTTGTCGAGGATCGCCTGCTGCTGGGCAACCTGCGCCTTGGCGTTCTTCAAGTTGGCCGCGTCGGTGTCGAGCGTCGCCTGGCTGACGGCGTTGATCTTGAGCTGCTTCTGGTCGCGGTCGAAGGTGATCTGGCTCAGCTGCGCGGCCGCCTGCAGCGATTCGAGCTTGGCGACGTCGTCCTCGGCGCGCAGCTTGATGAGCAGGTCGCCCTGCTTCACGTCGTCGCCGGACTTGAACGCGATCGTCTCGACGACGCCCGCGACTTCGAGCGACAGATCCGCGCCTTTCACCGCGCGCAGGCTGCCGACCGCCTCGACCTTCGGCTGCCATTCGCTGGTGCCGGCCTTGCTGGTCGAGACGGTCTGCGGCGGCGAGGCCGCCGCGGCCATGAATTTCTTGATCATCATGCCTTTGAAGATCTGGTATCCGAAGATGACGCCGAGCACGATGGCGACCGCCCCCAGCATGAACACCATTCGCTTGATCATCGATGCGGATCCGACACGACCGGCACGTCGCTCGCGCTCTGGGTGAGCAGCGGATGCGGCGTATATGGGTCGGGAACGACGTCATTGCGATTCCACCAGCCGCCGCCGAGCGCCTGATAGAGGGCGGCGGTGTCCGCGTAGCGGGCAGCCCGGGCCTGCACCAGCGCGAGCAGCGCCTGCTGATAGGAGCGCTGCGCGTTCAACAGCGTGACGTAGGTAATGGCGCCGAGCTTGTACTGGTCGCGCGAAAGATTGAGCGTGTCGGAGGCGGCGCGCGCCGCCGCCTGCTGCGCCTGCAACGCGCGGGCATCGAGCTGCAGCGCGCGCAACGCGTCGGCGACGTTCTGGAAGGCGGCAAGCACGGTGTTGCGGTATAGCGCGTCCGCGACGTCATACGCGGCCTTGGCGGCGCGCTCCTGGTGCAGCAGCGTGAAGCCGTGGAACAGCGGCTGCGTGCCGCTCGCCGCGACGCTCCAGACGATGGTCTGCGGCGTGAACAGGGTCGCGGTGGTGAGCGCCGAGCTGCCGTAGCTTGCGGTGAGATTGAACTGCGGCAGCCGGTTGGCGATGGCGACGCCGACCTGGGCGCTCGCCTGGTGCAGCTGCTGCTCGGCGGCGCGCACGTCGGGGCGCTGCTCGACGAGCTGCGAGGGCAGGCTCAGCGGCAGATGGGTCGGCAGGCGGAACGCGGCGAGCCGCAGATGGTCGCCGCGATACTCGCTGGGGAAATGGCCGATCAGCGCGAGCAGGAGATGCTCCTGCTGCGCGAGCTGCTTCTGCAGCGGCGGCAGCGTCGCGCGGGTGGTCGCGACCTCCGACTGCTGGGTGAGCACGTCGGCGCGGGCGGCGGCGCCGATCTTGAACTGGTTCTGCACCACGTCGAGCTGGTCGCTTTCCGCCTTGATGATCTCCTGCGTCGCCTCGATCTGCCCGCGCAGCGAGGCGACTTGCACGGCCGCGGTCACGACATTCGCGGTGAGCGTGAGGTAGGTCGCCTCGAGCTCGAAGCGCTGATATTCGGCGAGCGCCGCGCTCGCCTCGATCGCCCGCCGCTTGCCGCCGAACACGTCGGGCGCATAGGCGACGTTCACGGTCGCCTGGTAGAGATTGAAGATGTTCGGCGCGCCCGACTGGCCGAAGGTCGCGGGCGAGAATTGCTGGCGCGTCGCCGAGCTGTTGGCGTCGACATTGGGCAGGAGCACGCCGGCCTGGGCGTAGAGATTCTCCTTCGCCTGCCACAGCGTCGCCTGCGCGGCCTGCAGGCTCGGATTGGAGCGCAGGGCCTCGGCGATCAAGCCGTCGAGCTCGTGCGAGTGAAACACCTTCCACCAGTCGCCCGGGATGTCGCGGGCGACGTCGAATTTCTGCGCCGCGCCGCCCGCAACGGCAGCCGAGGCGGTCGCGGCCGGCATCCGCTCGGGCGTGTAGCCGGCGACCGGCGGCGCCGGCGGGGGCGCGAAATCAGGCCCGACCGCGCAAGCGGCAAGACCGAAAAGGGAGAGCGCGATTCCCGCCGTGAGGGCCATGCGGCTACTCAAATTGCTGATACGACTACGCTTTCCGGCAGCCACCGGCTGCCGGGCGCACCCCCCACGCATCTGTTGACGCAACGTCCACACGCGTCCCACCCCTTAACAAACGCATAATATTTATTTACTATCCAGTCAGTCAATAACTCCCGATTGCGACTTTCAGCCTACGGACCGCATGACAGAAGTGGCCGAAATTCGAACCGAATCCCGCCGTCGCCGCAAGGCGGAGCGGCCCGGCGAGATCCTCGAAGCCGCCTTCACGGAATTCTCGCGCAACGGCTATGCGGCAACGACGCTCGACCAGATCGCCGAGCGCGCCGGCGTGACCAAGGGCACGATCTACGTCTACTTCGATAACAAGGAGCACTTGTTCATCTCGATGGTGCGCGAGCTCACCAAGGCGACGTTCGCCACCGTGCAGGACATGTTCGCGCGCCACGAGGGCTCGACCGCCGAGCTGTTGCGCGAGGCCTTCCGCTACATCTACCAGCACATCGTCGAGGACCGCCGCCGGCGCGAGGTGGCGCGCATGCTGATCGCCGAGGCGCCGCGCTTTCCGGCGCTGGCGGATCGCTATCGCGAGGAGGTGCACCGGCCCTGCCTCGGGCTGCTCAACGCGGTGATCCAGCGCGGCATGGACCGCGGCGAGATTCGCCCCTCGGCGGTGACGGCCTGCCCGCAGGTGATCATCGCGCCGATCGCCCAGGTCGATCTGTGGATCATGATGTACGACGATCGCCAGCCGCTCGATCTCGAGGCCTATTTCGACGCGCATGTCGAGCTGGTGCTCAAGGGGCTGTTTGCCCATACGGCGTGAACAGGATCACGGATCCTCGAGCAGCCGCTGCTCCGTCTCGTCCTTCAACCGCACGCCGGAAATCTGTCGCGCCCGCATGGCGCGCAGCAGGTGCGCGAGCTTGTGCCCCGCATCCGCGTAGCCGATGCCGCCCGGCCGGATGTTGGAGATGCAGTTGCGCTCCGCGTCGGTCGTCTGCGCGCCGGGCTGCCAGGTGAGATACGCGCCCATGCTGTCGGGCGCCGAGAGGCCGGGGCGCTCGCCGATCAGGATGGCGACGCAGTGCGCGCCAAGCGCGGCCGCGACCGCGTCGCCGACCGCGACGCGGCCGTGGCGCACGACGACGAGCGGCGCGATACGCCAGCCGGCGAGCTGCGGCAGCACGGCGGCGAGCACCGGCGCCGCATGCGTCTGCACGGCGCGCGCCGAGAGCCCGTCGGCGACCACGAAGGCGACGTCGTAGGCGCCGGCGTGCGGCGCGAGCATGGCGGCGGCGTCGGGCGCGAGCCGGCGGCCGAGGTCGGGGCGCATCAGGTAGTGCGCACGATCTTCGGCGGCACTGGCGACGGCGAGCACCGGGAGGCCGAGCGGCGCGAGGTCGGCGCCGAGCCGCGCCGCGTCGAGCGGCGCCTGCACGGCATCGCGCGCGCGGGCATGGGCGAGGCGGAAGTCGAGCGCCGGCGCGGTCGCGAGCGACGCGCCGGCGCGCGCAAGGCCGATGCGCGCCGGGGTGAGCTGGCGCAGCGATGGCCATGGCACTGCGCCTGCGCTCCCTCCCCCGCTCTTGTCCGCCGAAGCGCGTAGCGCGAAGGCGGATGCGGGGGAGGGCGGGGAGGGGGAAGCCGCTTGCTCATGCGCTTGCTGACTTTCCCCCTCCCGCGCGCTCCGCGCGTATCCCTCCCCCACAAGCGGGGGAGGGGAAAGAGGCGCCGTCGCCTGCGGCAAGAGCGCTTGAAACCGCGCCGGCAGCTCGCGCGGGCGGATGCGGTGCTGCGCGTCCATCAGCCCCTGGCGCGCGAGCCACGCCTCGAACTCGGGTGCGGGCCGGCGGCCGAACAGGTCGCGCATCGCGAGCGCATCGTGGAACGAGGTGCTCTGATAGCCGAGCATGACGTCGTCGGCGCCCGGCACGCCCATCACGTAGCTCACGCCGGCGGCGACCAGCAGCGCGAGCAGCGCGTCCATGTCGTCCTGGTCGGCCTCGGCGTGGTTGGTGTAGCAGACGTCGACGCCCATCGGCACGCCCATCAGCTTGCCGCAGAAATGATCCTCCAGGCCGGCTCGGGTGATCTGCTTGCCGTCGTAGAGATATTCCGGCCCGATGAAGCCGACCACCGTGTTGACGAGCAGCGGCGCGAACGCGCGCGCGACCGCGTAGGCGCGTGCTTCGAGCGTCTGCTGGTCGACGCCGTGATGCGCGCCGGCCGACAGCGCGCTGCCCTGGCCGGTCTCGAAATACATCACGTTGTCGCCGATCGTGCCGCGCCCGAGCGCGAGCGCGGCGGCGCGCGCCTCGCCGAGCAGCGCGAGATCGATGCCGAAGCTCCTGTTCGCCGCCTGCGTGCCGGCGATCGACTGGAACACGAGATCGACCGGCGCGCGCCGGCGGATCAGCTCCAGCGTGGTCGTGACGTGCGCGAGCACGCAGCTCTGCGTCGGGATGGCGAGCTTTTCCCTGATCTCGTCGAGCATGTCGAGCAGCTGATGCGCGCGCACTGGGCTGTCGGTTGCCGGATTGATGCCGATGACGGCGTCGCCGGCGCCGAGCAGCAGCCCGTCGAGGATGCTCGCCGCGATGCCGCGCGGATCGTCGGTCGGATGGTTGGGCTGCAGCCGCACCGCCAGCCGGCCGGGCAGGCCGATGGTGGAGCGGAAGCGCGTCACCACCGAGCATTTCGCCGCCATCACCATCAGGTCCTGCAGGCCGCTGATCTTGGCGACCGCGGCGGCCATCTCGGGTGTGACGCCGGGCGCGAGCGCGGTCAGTTTCTCGGTTGTCGCGGCGTCGGACAGCAGCCAGTCGCGCAGGCCGCCGACCGTGAGATGCGCGATCGGCGCAAACGCAGCCTTGTCGTGGGAGTCGACGATGAGGCGGGTGACCTCGTCCGCCTCGTAGGGCACGACTGTTTCGCTCAGGAAGGTCGCAAGCGGCAGGTCGGCGAGCGCGTATTGCGCGGCGACGCGCTCCTCGCCGCTCTCCGCCGCGATGCCGGCGAGCTGGTCACCGCTGCGGAGCGGCGTCGCCTTGGCGAGCAAGGTCGTCAGGTCGGGAAATGTGTAGCGGTGGCTGTCGATCGTCGAGGCGTACATGGATGCATCCCGCGAGTCCCGCTGATCATAGCGGAAGAAGCGGCAGGCGATCGACCGCGTTCGGGCGGCATCTTGGTTTGCTCAATCGTTGAACGAGAGCTTGCCTGTGTGCCATTCTCATGCAGACGTTAAAGGAGCTCGGTCACCGTGTCCTCATCCGTCCTCAGCGTGCGATTGAGCGAGGAAGAGCGCGCATTGCTCGAAGCCGCATCCTCTCAGGCTCGCACCACCGTCAGCGACTTCGTGCGCCGCAAGGCGATCGAGGCGGCTGAGATGGACGTGCTCGATCGGCAGGTGGTGATGATTTCGGCGAAGGATTGGGCGCGCTTCGAAGCGTGGGCGGCCAAGCCCGCGCGAGCCAATGCGGCAATCAGGGAGCTCGCCCGCAGGCCGCCGACATGGCGGAAGTGACGCCGCCGCGTTTGCTCGCTTGAGCGGCCTTACGGATTCTTCATCAGCCCGGCCGGCGTGACGAACACCATCAGGTTGGCCATGATGATGGTCGCGGCCATGAAGTAGAAGGCCGCCATGATGCCGAAGTGGTCGGCGAAGATGCCGGCGCTGACCGGGCCGAGCGAGGCGCCCATCGCCTGGGTGCTGAACAGCGCGCCGATCGCGCTGCCGCCCATGCCGTGCGGGGTGGCGTCGAGCAGCCAGGCCTGCAGCACGGCGCGCACCGCGAACAGGAAGAAGCCGAGCAGCGCGACCAGGAGCACGAACCACGGCGTGCCGCCCGCGAACGCCATGCACAGGATGATCACGCCGGTCATCGCCATGCTCGACATGATGATCTGCCGCCGGCCGACCGAGTCGGACAGGTGCCCGGCGATCGGCGCCGCCACGAAGCCCGCCGCCTGCAGCGCGAACATGCAGGCGCCGATCCACACCGGCGAATAGCCCATCACGCGCGCGAGATAGAGCGGCAGGAAGGTCAACAGCGCGCTTTGCGTCATCGAGCGGAAGCACGAGCCGATGGCGAGCGTCACGAAGGCGCGGTTCTGCAACAGGGCGGTGAGCGCGCGCAATCGCTGCGCGCCGGTCATCCGCGCGGGCTTGCGTTCGGCGTGGCCGCCCTGCTGGTCGGCGCTGCTGACGCGCCCGACATAGATGAGGATGAAGGCCGACATGGCGATGCCGGGCAGCACGTTGAGGAGGACGACGTTGCGCCACGACAGCGTCTGCAGCAGCGCGCCGACGACCAGCGGCGCGCAGGCATCGCCGACATTGCCGCCCATGCCGTGGACCGACATGACGAGACCCTTGCGATCGGGGAAGCGCTGGGCGAGCCACGGGATCGCGGTCGGGTGCCAGAGATTGTTGCCGATGCCGACCGCGGTCGCGCAGGCGAGCATCATCCAATAGGCATGCGAGAAGCCCATGACGAGGTAGGGGAAGCCGATCCAGAAGAGCGCGACCGCCATCAGCAGCTCCTTGCGGCCGACCGAGTCGACGAACAGCCCGCCCGGGATGTTGGCGATGGCGCCGGCTGCGTACTGGCAGGTGAGGATCGAGCCGATCTCGCCGTAGCTCAGCCCGAGCTCGTGGCCGATCAGCGGCAGCAGCAGATAGAACGTCGAGGGATACCAGTGCGTGAGCGCGTGCCCAAAGCTGACGACCAGGACGTCCTGAAAGGATCTCTGCCGCGGGACCGCCTCGGCAACCGTCATTCCGCTCATGTCCCTGCCCGATGCGCCTTGCGGCGATCCTCCTCGCGTGCGGTCGTTTCTTGCCCGAAATCGATATCACGGCAAGGGTTACGCCGTCCTTGACGCCGGTGTGTAACCGATAGGTGGCGGCACGCAACCCCGCCGGCGCAGCCTAGAGCACGTTGCGTTCCGATGGAATCGGAACGTGCTCTAGATTCACGCGTTTGGCGCATATCCTTGTCGGCGAACCGGTGTCCACTTCGCCGGGATATGCGCTAGCCATGCCGGGGCGGCAAGGCGGCCCGCTCGATCAGCATGGTACGGACGGCCGCGATGACGCGCGCGACCGCCGGGCGGCGATAGGCCCATTTCGGGTCGTCGGTCGGCGGCGCGACCACCATGGCGGCGTTCGCCTCGAAGAACAGGACGTCGCCCGCCGGGCCGAGCGCGAAATCGATGCCGCCATAGTCGAGGCCGAGCCTTGCGGCGATGCGCTCGAGCGCCGCCATGGTGCGCGCGCCGATCGCCTTTGGCATGTCGGCGAGAAAGGCCTCGTCCTCGCGCCGATGCGCGGCGGCCTCCGCCATCTCGGCCGTGAAGTAGTGCACCTTCCAGCGGCGCGAGATCGCGAGGTGCAGCGGGTAGAGGCGGCCTGCGACGAGCATGGCGCGATATTTGCGGAACTTGCCGTCCGCGCCGCGCGCGTCGAGCGGCTCGATCGCCCAGACGTCGCGACCGGGCAAAGCGTGTGCCGCGGCCGCGAGCTCTTGCGCGCCATCGACACGGACGAAATGCCGGCCGGTGTGGAAGCCCGGCGCGCGCAGCAGGAGGGGGAAGCCGAAGCCGCGCGCCGCGAGGTCGGCGGCCGCCCGCGGGCCGAGGAGCCGGTCGCGCGCGACGCTTACCATGCGCGGCACGCTGACGTCGGGCAGCCCGCGCAGGCGTTCGGCATTGGCGAGACGCCCGGTGCCGAGCACCGACGACGGGTCATTGATCACCGGCCGCACGGTGCGGGCGACGATCGCCTGCGCGGCCGCAAGGCCGTCGCCGCAGAGATCGGCATCGCCGATGCTGTTGAAGAGTACGTCATGCGGCGGCAGCGCCGCCTGTGGATCGGCATATTCGGTCGCCAGGACCGTGGTCTGGAAAATGCGCTCGTCGAGCAGGGCGGCGGTTGGAATGTTGCCGCCGAGCGCCGAGACGAGAAGGAGTACCGACACGGGCGAGCCATCGCCGTGATAGGGCAGCGTGGTGAGACAATGTCCCTTGAATCCGCGATCGCGATGTTGGCGCGCGCCGGCTTCATCGCCGAGCTCGGCGAGCAGGTTGGCGAGGCCGCGATGGGCATGGATGTGGTCGGGATCGAGACGCAGCGCCGCCTCGAAGTGGGCGCGCGCCGAGGGAAGCTCGTCGATCTTGAGCAGCAGGTTGGCGAGATTGACGTGGCCGTCCGGCCGGTCCGGATGGAAGCGGACGGCCTGCTCGAGCACGGTGCGGGCGGCATCGCGATAACCGGTCGCGAGCAGCATGGTGCCGAAGTCGTTGAGTGCGCCGAAATGCGTGGGCGCGCGCTGCAGCAGCGCGAGATACTCCCGCTTCGCCTCCTCGCTCCGCCCGCCTTCGCGCAACAGGCTCGCGCGCGCGTAGCGCGGCTCGGTCGCGTCGGGGTCGCGGGCCAGCTGCGCGTCGAGATGCGCGAGGCGGAGCGCGCGGGTGGTTGGTGCGGCCGTCACCGATGGATCGCTTCGTCTTGCTCGCACATGGCGAACGAGACTAGCGGATTCGCGGTTCTTCTACGGCCCCAAGTGACTCGCGCGCGCTCCCTCCCCCGTTCTTACGGGGGAGGGCGGGGAGGGGGCGCCACTTGCGCATGAGTCGGCCGACTTGCCCCCTCCCGCGCGCTTCGCGCGTATCCCTCCCCCGCAAGCGGGGAAGGGGAAGGGCCTCACTGCGGGGTTTCGCAGATGACCATCCAGTGCGTGCCGAACTTGTCGACCAGCATGCCGAACTTCTTCGCGAAGAAGGTCTTGTCCATCGCCATCTGGATCGTCGCGCCGTCCGCCAGGCCCTTGAAGGCGCGCTCGGCCTCCTCGGGCGTGTCGACGCGCAGCGTCACCGACGAGCCTTGCGGCTTGTTGTAATGGCCGGGCGACGCATCGGACCCCATGATCGTATCCTCGCCGATCTGGAGGCGGGCGTGGAGGATCTTCTTCTGCCACTCGGGCGGGGCGTGCCCGGCGGCGGGACTGCCTTCGTAGGGCATCATGCTGGTGATCTTGCCGCCGGTGACGCGTTCGTAGAGCTTGAAGGCGGCTTCGCAATCGCCGTTGAACATCAGGTAGGGGTTGAGGCGCATCGGGGGCTCCGTGGATGGTCGGTGAAACGATGGTGGCCCGGCTTCGTGGCCGTCTCAAGGACGGGACTGGCGGATGGAACCCGACAGGGCGAGCGACAAAAATTGCGCCGATCGGTGCGCCTATTGCGGCTTGATGCCGGCGAGCTTCACCACCCGCGCCCACTTTTGCGCGTCGCGCGCGATCATGGCGCGCATCTCGGCCGGCGTGTAGCGCAGCGGCACGGCGCCGACCTCGGCGAAGCGCTGCTGCACGCCCGGATCGGCGAGGCCGGCATTGATCTCGCGGGCGAGCCGCTCGATGATCTCGTTCGGCGTGCCGGCCGGCACGCCCACCCCCGACCAGGTCGTGACCTCGAAGCCCGGAATGGTCTCGCCGATGGTCGGCAGGTCGGGCAGCGCGGCGCTGCGCTTGACCGAGAGCAGCGCCAGCGCGCGCACGCCGCCCGAGCGGATGTGCGGCAGCGAGTTCGGCAGCGCGTCGATGCCGGCCTGCACGCGGCCGGCGAGCAGATCGGTCACCATCGGCGCGCCGCCCAGATAGGGCACGTGCACGACGTCGACGCCGGTCTGGATCTTGAACAGCTCGATCGCGAGATGGCTGATGGTGCGCGCGCCGAACGACGCGAAGCTGATCTTGCCGGGATTGGCCTTGGCATAGGCGATGAACTCGGTGACGTTCTTGGCGGGCAGCGAGGGGGTGACCTCCATCACCAGCGGCAGTTCGGCGAGGCCGGCGACCGGCGCGATGTCGCGCTGGAAGTCGAACGGCAGCGATTTGTAGAGCGATGGATTGATCGTATTGGTCGCGACGGTGAAGAGCAGCGTGTAGCCGTCGGGCGCCGCGTTGACCACCGCCTGCACCGCGATATTGGTGCCGCCGCCCGCCTTGTTCTCGACGACGATCTGCTGGCCGAGGCGGTCGGTCAGCCACTGGCCGATGATGCGCGCGATCAGGTCGGTGGTGCCGCCGGCCGGGAACGGCACGATGAAGCGGATGGGGCGGGCGGGCCAGGCCTGGGCGAGGGGGGGGCGGGGGAGAATGGATAGGCCAGCAAGAGCGGCAAGGCGTAGGATGTGGCGGCGCGCGAATGCCATGTCTTTCCCTCGTCATTGCGAGCCCTCGGGTCTCGCCTTCGGCGAGCCCAAGGGTAAACTCCGCGAAGCAATCCCGCTTCACTTGCTCATGCGTCTGCGGATCGAGCTTGCTTCGGCGCGCTACGCGCGCCTCGCAACGACATTGATCTATTCCGCCGCCGCGCGCTGCGCGCCTTGCGGCACGCGGTCGCGGAAATGCGGCAAGATCTCCTGCGCGATCGCTTGCATGTTGGCGCGCGTCATGTCGTCCGGCAGCGTGCCGAACTGGGTCTTGGTGAGCGAGGTGTTGAAGCCGGCGAGGTCCTGGTATTCGGCGAGCTTCTCGCGCACCGTGCCCGGGCTGCCGACGATGACGACGCCGTTCTTGACGAGATCGTCGACCGAGGTGGGCTTGCCGGTCACCTTGGCGGCGCGGATGCGCTTGATCGAATCGATATTGCTGTAGCCGGGCGGCAGCAGCATCTCGGTCGGCATCTTGAGGAAGCGGTTGACGAGCGCGTCGAGGTGCGGGCGCGCCTCGTGCATCGCCGCCGCGTCGGTCTCGGCGACGTAGATCGTGTTCGACCAGGCGAGCTGATCGGGCGAGGGCGTGTAGCCCGCCTTCTCGGCCTCGTCGCGATACATCTGGAAGAAGCGCGCCACGACCGCGATCGGCGAGAGCGTCTGCGCGTAGGTGTAGCGCATCTGCGCCGCCCAGCGGATGGTGCTGCTCGACCCCTGCGAGGGAATCCAGATCGGCGGGTGCGGCGACTGGTAGGGCCGCGGCCACGGGTTCACGTAATTGAAATGATAGTGCTTGCCGACGTACTGGAACGGCCCGGGCTCGGTCCAGGCGCGAATGATGAGGTCATGCGCCTCGGCGAAGCGGTCCTGCGAGTGCGCCGGGTTGACGCCCATGGCGTGATACTCGGCGCCGATGCCGCGCACGAAGCCGGCGATGAAGCGCCCGCGCGTGAGGTTGTCGAGCATCGCGTATTCCTCGGCGACCGTCAGCGGGTTGTTGAGCAGCGGCAGCGCGCGGCCGAGCACCGCGAGCTTCGCCCGCTTGACGCTGCGCGCGAGCGCGCCGGCGAGCACGCCCGGGATCGGCATCATGCCGTAGGCCGTCTGGTGATGCTCGTTGAGGCAGACGCCGTCGAAGCCGAGCCGGTCGGCGAGCTCCATCTGGTCGAGATATTCGTGATAGAGCCCGGCGCCCTTTTCGGGATCGTAGTGGCTGTTCGAGTACGTGACCCAGGCCGAGCCGTTGCGCTCGATCGCGTCGAGGTCGGCGTGCCGATAGGGCATCAGGTGGAAGTTGAAGAATTTCATGCCGCGGCCCTCATGCGGTCGAGGAAATCGTCGAGCGCGGCGACGAAGGCGCTCGGCTGCTCGATGTGGGGAAGGTGCCCGCATTCGGCGATGATGGCGAGCTTCGCGCCCGGGATCAGCTTCTGCCAGGCGGTGGCGAACGCGGGCGGAACGAAACGGTCGTTCGCGCCCCACACCAGCAGCGTCGGCACGTCGATACGGTGCAGCCACTTGGCGAGATGCGGATCATAGCCGCGCGGCTGCCAGGTGAGCCGCGCCGTGGTGGTCTGGTTCTTGAGGCCGATGTCCTCGAACTCGGGGCGCGCCGCGCGTCTCGCCATGTCGTCGGCGCGCGCGGGATCGTGAAATAGGTCGCGGATGCGCTGCTCGTCGCTGCGCAGGAACGGATCGACCTGGGCGACGCCCGGCACGTGGATGCCGGCTGAGCCGACCAGGGTGAGCGAGGCGAGCCGGCGCGTGTTGCGCACCGCAAGCTCGGCCGCGATCCAGCCGCCGAGATCGCAGCCGACGAGATGGACGCCCGTGAGGTCGAGCTGGTCGAGGAAATCGAGATAGAAGCTCGCGAGATCCGGGACGGTGTCGAGCCAGGCGGGCGTGTCGGAGGCGCCGAAACCGGGATGCTCCGGCGCGATCACGTCGTGATGCGCGGCGAGATCCGCCATGCAGGGCAGCCATTCGCCGCCGTCGCTCGCGCCATGCAGCAGGAGCACGGGCTGCCCGGCGCCGGCGCGCCGCAGCGCGATGGCGCAGCCGCGCACCTCCACCTTGCCGGCATTCGGCTCTTCCATTCGGCGCTTCCTCCCGGCGCGGAGCGCTCCCGATCCGCGCCGGCAGACATTCTATCGTTGTCCCACGTGGCGGCGGAAGTCCCTCGCACCGTCAAGCGCGCCACCAGGTTAGAGCGCCAACCTGCCGAGCGGCGCGGCAGCACCTCCGGCGTCTTTGCGACTCGACCAAAAATAGTCGCAGACCGCCCATTCGCAGGCTTCCTCGGCGCGTGCTCATTCTGTCGTCATCGCGCGCGCACCGCCATGGTCGTTCAAGGGCTCGAGTCGGGCAAGCGACGCGACGCCTCGGAAATGATTTCGAGACAGCGCGTGACGGCATAAATTGTTCGCGTATCGCTGACGAACGCAGAACGATCAAAGCCGGCGACGAAATGCGTCGCAAGGTCGATGTGATGGAGGATATCGCGCAGCGCGGTTACGGTCGGGCTAGGAGGCATATAGGGCATTTGCCACGACGGCAGGACGGATGTGCGCCTTCAGCCCGTCGCGGCGAACCACATCGACACGGCCGTTGAACAGCCCCGCAACGTACTCTTTCAATCCCACGTAGTCGAACACGGTGATGCGCGCCTCCGGCTCGATGTCGATCATGATATCGAGATCGGAATCCGGCCTGCTGTCGCCGCGGGCGACCGAACCAAAGATGGCCGCGTGGCAGATTCCGCGCGCGCGTAAGTCGCTCTCATGGCGGCGCAGGGTGGCGAGAGCCTCTTGACTGTTCATGCTGATACTCTAGCACAACTTCTTGTATTCAGGGAGACGGCCGCGGCGGTCGCGAGCGGCGCCGAGCGTGCAGCTTGAACGAGATTGAATAAGATGAGCCCCCAGATCGACGCCCACACCCTCAAATCCTGGCTCTCCGACGGCGCCGAGATCGCGCTGATCGACGTGCGCGAGGCCGGCCAGTTCGGCGAGGCGCATCCGTTCTTTGCGATACCGCTGCCCTACAGCCGGTTCGAGCTGGGGCTGTGGGAGCTGGTGCCGAACCCCGCCGTGCGGATGGTCCTGATCGACGCCGGCGACGGGGTCGCGGAGCGCGCCGCCAAGCGCGCGCAGGACATGGGCTACGGCAACCTGCACGTTCTCGCGGGCGGCGCGCCCGCCTGGGGCAAGGCTGGCTACACGCTCTACGCCGGCGTCAACGTGCCGAGCAAGACGTTCGGCGAGCTGGTCGAGCATCGCCGCCACACGCCGCGCATCACGGCGCAGCAGCTGCAGGCGATGCGCGAGGCCGGCGCCGACATGGTGATCGTCGATGGCCGCACGCCCGCCGAATATCGGCGCATGAACATCCCGGACGGCATCTCGTGCCCGAACGGCGAGCTCGCGCTGCGCATCCGGGAGATCGCCCCCGACCCGAAGACCAGGATCGTGGTCAACTGCGCGGGCCGCACGCGCTCGATCATCGGCGCGCAGACGCTGATAGATTTCGGCGTGCCCAACGAGGTGGTGGCGCTGGAGAACGGCACGCAGGGCTGGTTCCTGGCGGGCTTGCAGCTCGAGCACGGCGCGACGCGGCGCTATCCGGATCAAGTCCGGTCACGCGAGGCCGCCGGCCTCGCAGCGCGTGCCCGCGCGCTTGCCGAAAAGCACGGCGTTCCCTACGTCGCCGCGGCCACGGCGCACGGCTGGATTTCCGACACGTCGCGGACGACCTATTTTCTCGACGTGCGCACCGCCGAAGAGGTGGCCGCGAACGGCCATCCGGGCTTCGCGCACGCCCCCGGCGGCCAGCTCATCCAGGCGACGGATCAGTGGGTGGGAGTCAAAGGCGCGCGGCTCGTGCTGGTCGACGATGAGCTCGTGCGCGCGCCGGTCGTCGCCGCCTGGATGCGCCAGCTCGGTCATGACGCTTGCGTGCTCGCCGGCGGCATCGTGGCCGCAGGCGCGTATTTCTGGCGCCGGCGCGGGCCGCCCGACCTGCCCGAGCTGCGAACGGTCGCGCCGAGCGAGGCCGCGCCGGAGATTGCGAACGGCGCCGTCCAGACGATCGACCTGCGCCCCGGCATGGCGTTCCGCAAAGGCCACGTCGCCGGGGCCGGCTGGTCGATCCGCCCGCGCATCGGCGCGGCGGCCGCAAACGGAAGGCCGATCGTGCTCGTCGCCGACGAACCCGGCGTGGCGGCGCTCGCGGCCGTCGATCTCGGCGAGGCGGGATGCAAGGACATCCGTCTGCTCGCCGGTGAATTCGAGGCCTGGCGCGCCGCGGGTCTGCCGGTCGAGACGACGCCGGACAATCCGCCCGACGCCGACTGCATCGATTTCCTGTTCTTCACGGCGCGCCGCCACGACAACGATCCGGAGGCCGCGCGGCAGTATCTCGCGTGGGAAACGGGGCTGCTGGCGCAGTTGGACGAGCAGGAACGGGGGGTGTTTCGGATCTCCGGCGCATGACCTGACCGCGTCATTGCGAGGAGCGCGTAGCGCGACGAAGCAATCTCGCCCCGCTTGCTCATGCGATCGCGGATCGAGATTGCTTCGTCGGCCTGCGGCCTCCTCGCAATGACGCCAAGTGGCGTCACTTCGCCTTGATGTTGCTCCGCTTCACGCGGTCGAGGTTCTTGCCCTCGATGCGGATCAGCCGGCACGGGCCGTCGCGGCGCGGCGAGTGCACGTCGTGCACGTCGTAGAGATGCTGGTCGCCGGGCTTCATCGTGTAGGTGCGCAGCGGCTCGACCAGGTTGGGCTTGTCGCCTTCCGCCTTCTCGACGATCTTCCAGTCGGTCATCTCGGTGGTCTCGGTCGCTTGGCCGTAGATCGCCCAGCTCTCGCCGTGGTCGTGCGGCTTGCCGTGCGCCGGCCCGTCATAGACGTGGCCGCAGATGCAGAAGCCGAGCTCGGGATCCTCGTAGAGCACGGCGCGCGGATCTTCGCCCTTGGCGCGCGGCTTGAGGTAGCTTGCAACGAAATCCTTGTCCTTGAGCGCGCGCTCGACGTGGCGGCCGACCGCGAGCTTGCCGGCGCGGCCGGAATCGGCCTTGAGCGCTGAGCGGATATCGGCGGCGAGCTGGTCGAGGGTGTAGCTCATGGTCATCGTGTCGGTCATCGGTTTCCTCCGAGCGTTGTCGGGCGAAAGACTAGCCTATTCGCACGCCCTGTTCGAGTACCCTGACCGCGGCCCCGGTGAGGGGGTAGATTGTCGGCGCAAACCCCGGAGGCGCCGATGCGGGCCGAGCGTTTCGACTTTCCCAATGCGGCCGGACAGACGCTCGCGGCGCTGCTCGAACGCCCGGCGGGCGAGCCCGCCGCATTCGCGCTGTTCGCCCATTGCTTCACCTGCGGCAAGGACAATCTGGCGGCAAAGCGCATCGCCGAGGCGCTCGCCGAGCGCGGCATCGCGGTGCTGCGCTTCGACTTCACCGGCCTCGGCGCGAGCGAGGGCGAGTTCGCCAATACGAACTTCTCCTCGAATGTCGCCGATCTGGCGGCGGCGGCCGACCATCTGCGCCGCACCCAGCGCGCGCCGGCGCTGCTGATCGGCCACAGTCTCGGCGGCGCCGCCGTGCTCGCCGCCGCGGCGCGCATCCCCGAGGCGCAAGCCGTCGTGACCATCGCGGCGCCATCCGATCCGAGCCATGTGACCGGCCTGTTCAAGGACGAGATCGCCGATATCCGCGCGCAGGGCGAGCGCGAGGTCCTGCTGGCGGGACGGCCGTTCCGCATCCGGCGCGAGTTTCTCGACGATGTGGCCGAGCAGAACCTGCTCGCGCGCGTCGCCGAGCTGCGCCGGGCGCTGCTGGTGCTGCATTCGCCGACCGACGACACGGTCGGGATCGACAATGCGAGCCGCATCTTCCTCGCCGCCAAGCATCCGAAGAGCTTCGTCTCGCTCGCCGACGCCGATCATCTGCTGAGCCGGCGGCGCGACGCGCTCTATGCCGCGCATGTGATCGCCGCTTGGGCGGAACGCTACGTCGAGGCGGCGCCACGGCCCGGGGCCGCCGATGAGGGACGCGTGGTCGTCGTCGCCGAGACGCGGGAAGGCAAGTTCCAGCAATCGGTGGCCATCGGTCCGCATCATTTCCTGGCCGACGAGCCCGTATCGGCCGGCGGCCTCGACAGCGGGCCATCGCCTTATGAGCTGCTGATCGCCGGCCTCGGCGCCTGCACGGCGATGACCTTGCGGCTCTACGCCGAGCAGAAGGCGCTGCCGCTCGAACGGGTCACGGTGACGCTCTCGCACGCAAAGATCCACGCCGCCGATTGCGCGACCTGCGAGACCAAGGAAGGCAAGCTCGACCGGATCGAGCGGACGATCGCGCTCGACGGCGCGCTCACCGACGCGCAACGCGCCCGCCTGCTCGAGATCGCCGACAAGTGCCCGGTGCACCGCACGCTCACGTCCGAGGTCGATATCCGCACGGCGCTGGCTTCGTCGTAATGCATCCTGTCATTGCGAGGAGGCCGCAGGCCGACGAAGCAATCGCGATCCGCACGCGCATGCATTTGCGGCACGAGATTGCTTCGCTTCGCTCGCAATGACACGATGCGCCGATGAAAATCCGCCTCGCCGAGAACTTCCGCGCCGTGTTCTACGCGCCGTTCTACGCCACGCAGGCGCTCGGGTTCTACGACCGCGAAGGCGTCGAGGTCGAGCTCGTCACCTCGGCGGCGCCGGGCGATGCGGTCGCGGGCCTGCTCGACGGCACGATCGACCTCACCTGGGGCGGGCCGATGCGGGTGATGAAGGCGCACGACGCGGATGCGGGCTCGCCGCTCGTCTGCTTCGGCGAGGTGGTGGCGCGCGATCCGTTCTATCTCGTCGGGCGGCCCGAGGTTGCGGATTTCCGGCTCGCCGATCTCGGGCGGCTGCGCTTCGCCAGCGTGTCCGAGGTGCCGACGCCGTGGATGTGCCTGCAGCATGACCTGCGGCTCGCCGGCATCGATCCGCACGAGGTCGCGCGCGTCGCCGACCGCACGATGGCGGACAACGTCGCCGCGTTGCGCGCGGGGCGCCTCGATGTGGTGCAGCTGTTCGAGCCGTTCGTCGCGCAGGCGATCCGCGCCGGCGTTGCGCGAATTCTCTACGCCGCAAGCGCGCGCGGGCTCTGCGTCTACACGAGCTTCATCGCGACGCGCGCGCGGGCGCAGGCGAGGCAGGATGCGTTTGCCGCCATGGTGCGCGCCATCGCCCGCATGCAGGCGTGGATGGCGGCCAATCCGGCCGCGGACCTCGCCGCCATCGTGGCGCCATTCTTTCCCGGCCTTGCGCCTGACCTGCTCGCGGATGCACTGGCCCGCTACGGCGAAAACGAGGTGTGGGCCCGCTCGCCCGGCGTGTCGCGCGCGGGCTTTGCGCGGCTGGGTGAAAGCTTCCTGTCCGGCGGAGCGCTGTCGCGCCTGCCCAGTTTTGAGGCATGCGTCTCAGCGAGCTTGTGACGGCCCGCGCGCGTCCCGGCGAATTTTTCAACCCTGCGGCCATCTGCGACCGTTTGTGGCTAGGCGGGGCCTCATCCGTGTGTCATGTTTTTATGCATCGCTGCCATTACCAAAGATAAGAACCATTCCGGCAGCGGCTGACGAGTCCGGCATTTTGCCGCGCAGGGGAGGGAACACGATGTCAACCGCATCCGGGACATGGCTCGCCCGCATGGGCGTGCTCGGCGCCGGCGCGATCATTGCGCTGAACTTCATCGCGGCGCCCGTGGCGCGCGCGGCGGACCAGACCTTCGTGATGAAGCTCTCGACCGCGACGATCAACGATACCCAGCATGAATGGCTCAAGCGGTTTGTCGCCGCGGTCGAGAAGGATTCGGGCGGGCGCATCAAGGGCGAGATCTATCCGGCGAGCCAGCTCGGACCGATTCCACGCCAGATCGAGGGCGTGCAGTTCGGGTCGATCCAGGGCTGGATCGGGCCGCCCGAGTTCCTCACCGGCATCGATGCGCGCTACGAGGCGCTGAGCGCGCCGGGCCTGTTCGCCAGCACGGATCAGGACGTGCGCGTCATCAACGACCCGGCCGTGCAGAAGCTGATATTCGGGCTGGGCGAGAAGAAGGGTATCGAAGGCGTCTCGCTCGCTCCGATCGGACCGTCGTCGTTCGCGACCAAGACGCCGTTTCGCCGCCTGGCGGACTTCAAGGGCAAGAAGCTGCGCGTGCTGGCGTCTCCGTTCCAGCTCGAGATGGTGCGGCGGATGGATGCCTCGCCGATCGCGATGACCCTCGCCGACGTTCTGCCGGCGCTGCAGCAGGGCGCGATCGACGGGGCCCTCGCGACCATCACGGTCTACGCGACGTTCCAGTATCAGGACGCGGCCAAGTACGTCACCGAGACGGATCAGCCCTACCTCAACTCGCTCGTCATCATCAGCAAGCGATGGCTCGCCTCGTTGCCGCCCGATCTGCAGAAGATCGTGCGCGATGACGCGGCCGCGACCTCCAAGGGCATCGTCCCGTTCGTCAAGGACTTCTACAAGAAAGCGTACGATACCTGGACGGCGAAAGGCGGCGAGCTGATCCGGCTTCCCGCGGACGAGCAAGCCGCGATGCTGGCGAAAGTCTCCACGATCGGCGAGGATCTGTCGAAGGACAAGCCGGACCTCAACGCGGCCGTCAAGCTCGTGTTCGAGTCGGCGAAACGCAACAAATAGCGGCGGCAACTGCGGACTCGGGCATGATCGACGTCATATTGCGTGGCATCGGCGCGCTGATCGCGGTTCTGCGCGTTGTCGCGGGGGTGCTGCTCGCCGCGAGCGTCGCCGTCAACTTCGCCAACGTGATCGGCCGCTACTTCTTCGGCTATTCGATCTACTGGGCCGAGGAGGTGATGCTCTTCCTCATGGTCGGCTGCGTGTTCTTGGGCAACGGCGTGGTCGCCTGGTCGGGCCGCCAGATCCGCATGGACGTGGTGGTGGGCAAGCTGCCGGAAAAGCTGCGCAAGGGGCTCGACGTCTTCTCCGATCTCGTCTTCATCGCCACGACGCTGACCATCATGGTGTGGGCGTGGCCCGTGATCGTCAACCTCTACCAGTTCGACGAGCGCAGCCAGTCCGCCAATATCCCGATCTACATCCCGCAGGGACTGATTCCGGTCGGGCTTGCGATCATGGCCTTGCTCGCCGCGGTGCGCCTCGTCACCGGCAGCGGACGCGCGAGCGCGGCCGGTCCCGCCTCGCCGGGCGGGCCGGGCGCTGCGAGCCATTGATGGACAGGGCGGGTAAGCGCGCGACGCCATGCTGGTAGCCATCCTCGCCTATTTCGTCCTGCCCGCGGTGCTGCTCGTCCTCGGCCTGCCGATCTTCCTCGTGCTGCTGGTGACCTGCCTCGTCATCATCCTGTTCGTCGCCGACGTGCCGACCGACGCGGTGCAGACCTTCATGTTCGGCAGCCTCGACAATTTCCCGCTGCTGGCGGTGCCTTTCTTCGTGCTCGCCGGCGAGATCATGGCGCAGGGCGGCATCGCCCGGCGCGTCGTGCTGTGGGTGGTGTCGCTGATCGGCGGCGTGCGCGGCTCGCTCGGCGTGACGACGGTCGCGGCCTCGGAGCTGTTCGGCGCCATGGCGCACACCGCGGTCGGCACCGTGGTGGCGGTCGGCCGCATGATCTATCCGTCGCTGCGCGAGAACGGCTACAACGAGCGCTTCGCGGTCGGCCTGATCGCCTCGTCCGGCGCGATCGCCGTGGTGATCCCGCCGTCGATCGCCATGATCCTCTATTCGCTCTCGGCGCAGCAGTCGGCGGTCGCGCTGTTCACCGCCGGCATCCTGCCGAGCCTGCTGCTCGGCTTCGTCGATGCGCTGTTCGTGATGAGCTATGCGCGCATCAAGAGGGTGCCGCTGACCTCGCGCGGTCACTGGAAGGCGGTGTGGGCCTCGACCAAGGACGCAAGCTGGTCGATCGGCACTGTGGTGGTGATCTTCGGCGGCATCTATGGCGGCATCTTCACGCCGACCGAGGCGGCGGGCGTCGCCGTCATCTACTCGCTGTTCGTCACCATGGTGGTGCACCGCGAGGTCGGGCTGCCGGAGCTGTGGCGCATCATTCAGAGCGCCGTATTCCTCATTTCGCAGATCCTGATGATCGTCACCGCCGCCGGCCTCTACTCCTGGCTGCTCACCACCAGCGGCATCCCGCAGCAGATCATCGCCGACATCAACGCCGCGCACATGCCGCCGTGGGCGCTGCTCCTGTCGATCAATCTCGTGCTCTTGGTGATGGGGAGCTTCCTCGAGCCGCCCGCCGCGATCCTGATCCTGACGCCGCTGCTGCTGCCGGTGGTGCAGGACATCGGCGTGAGCCCGATCCACTTCGGCATCATCATGGCGGTCAATCTGAGCATCGGCATGTACGCGCCGCCGTTCGGGCTCAATCTGTTCGCGTCGCAGGCCGTCTTTCACGCGCCGCTCGGCACCATCTATCGCGGCGTGCTGCCGTTCCTGCTGATCAATTTCGCGACGCTGATGGTGATCACCTACGTGCCGTCGATCTCGCTCGTGCTGCTGCGGCACTAGTCGTCATTGCGAGGAGCGCCGACGAAGCAATCGCGCGAGGCACACGGATGCGGCGCGAGATTGCTTCGCCTTCGGCTCGCAATGACGCCTTTCACCCTGTTGAATCACTGTGCTCCGGTTGTTAACGTCGCGAGACTGCGTTCGACGCGGAGAAACCCAAATGCGAAAGCTCGTCCTCGAATCGACCGCGCCATTCCAGGGGCTGCCGGAGCTCGTCGCCTATGACGAAGGCCTGTTCGCGCGCGAAGGCCTCGCGGTCGAGTGGGCGGATCGCGAGCGGGGGGTCGCCAAGAAGACCGAAACCGGCGTGACCAGCCCGAAGGGCGTCGATCCGTTCGCGAGCCACGGCCGCCTGCTCGAGCAGGGCGCGGCCGACATGTACAACGCCTGCGAATGGGGCAACTACTGCCGCGTGCAGGCGACGCGCCAGGGCAGCCGCCAGGTCGGCCGCCGCGCGATCGTGAGCTATGCGGCGCTGGTCGTCGCGCCGGATTCGCCCGCCTTCACGCCGCAGCAGCTCGCCGGCAAGACGATCGGCGTGCCGTTCTACTTCGGCACCCACTACATCGCGCTGCACATGCTGGAAGGTTTCCTGCCGCGCGAGCTGATCAGGCTGTGCCGCGCGCCGAACGGCTCGCGCTACCGTCTGAAGGCGCTCCTCGACCGCGAGATCGACGCCACCACGCTGACCGAGCCGCACGTCACGCTCGCCGAGAAGAAGGGCTGCCGCATCCTGTGCTCGGCCTTCTTCCACGGCACCGAGGTCGCGTCCGACCGGGTCGACGCCGAGACCTATGCGGCGTTCAACCGCGCGGTGCGCGAGGCGGTGCGCCGCATCAATGCGAGCAAGCGCGCCTACCTGCACTACTTCATCGATTATCACGCCAAGACCGACCCCGAGGTCGCGGCGCTCAAGGTCGAGGACCTGCGCGAGAGCCGGCTCGTCGTGTGCGATCCGGCGCCGATCCCGCTCGACGAGATGACGCGCACCTTCGACTGGCTCAAGAGCTGGGGCATGCTGGAGGAGACGGCGTCGCCGCTCGACCTCGTCAACGCCGACGTGCAGAGCTTCGCGCATATCGCGGCGGAGTAGGGTCGGCAAGATCGCGCCGCACGGCCCATCCGCGTGGGCAACCGCGAGCAAGCGATTTTGCCCACGCGAACACCCGGGCACGGTTGCCCACCCTACGGCTCACCCCCGCGCCGAGTACCCGCCATCGACCGGCAGCAGCGCGCCGGTGACGAAATCCGAGGCCGCGCTCGCCAGAAACACCGCGGCGCCGGCGAGGTCGTCGGGCTCGCCCCAGCGGCCGGCCGGCGTGCGCGCCAGCACGAAGTCGTGCAGGCCGGCGACCTGCTCGCGCGCGCGGCGCGTGAGGTCGGTGTCGTGCCAGCCGGGCAGGATCGCGTTCACCTGGACGTTGTCGGCGGCCCAGGCGGTCGCGAGCGAGCGGGTCAGCTGGACGAGGCCGCCCTTGCTCGCCGCGTAGGGCGCGACCATCGGGGCGCCGAACAGGGAATACATCGATCCGATGTTGATGATCTTGCCGCGGCGCGCCGCCTTCATGTGCGGATAGACGGCCTGGGCGCTGAAGAGCGCGCCGCCGAGGTTGACGTCGAGCACCTGGCGCCACTCGTCCTCGGTGATCTGCTCGGGCGGCTTGCGGATGCTCATGCCGGCATTGTTGACGAGGATGTCGCAGCGATCGAACTCGGCGATGACGGCATCGACCATCGCGTGACACGACTCGCGCGAGGCGACATGCACGGCGTAGAATTCGCAACGGACGCCGATGGCGCGCAGCTCCTGCGCCGCCGCCTTGCTCTTCGACGCGTCGCGCGCCGCAATCGCGATGTCGGCGCCGGCGCGGGCGAGGCCGCGCGCCATGCCGAGGCCGAGCCCGCCGTTCCCGCCGGTGATGAGGGCGACGCGGCCGGTGAGGTCGAACGGATTCAACGCAAGGCTCCGGCTGGCAAGCTTCAGCCGCGCAAATGACACGCCGCCCAATGCCCGTCGCGCTTCTGCTCGAGGAGCGGCATCTCTTCCGCGCACAGCGGCAGCTGGCGGATCGGGCAGCGGGTATGGAAATGGCAGCCGCTGGGCGGGTGCATCGGGCTCGGCACGTCGCCCTGCAGCACGATGCGCTGGCGCTTGACGGTCGGGTCGGGGATCGGCACCGCCGACATCAGCGCCTCGGTATAGGGATGCAGCGGCGTCGCATAAAGGTCGTGCGCGCTCGCGAGCTCGACGATCTTGCCGAGATACATCACGGCGACGCGCGTGCTGATGTGCTCGACGACCGAGAGGTCGTGGGCGATGAAGATGTAGGTGAGGCCGAACTGCTCCTGCAGATCCTCGAGCAGATTGACGACCTGCGCCTGGATCGACACGTCGAGCGCGGAGACCGGCTCGTCGCAGACGATCAGCTTGGGCGACACGGCGAGCGCGCGCGCGATGCCGATGCGCTGGCGCTGCCCGCCGGAGAACTCGTGCGGATAGCGCCGCACGTGATCGGCATGCAGGCCGACGGTCTCGAGCAGCTCGACAACCCGGTCGTCGTATTCGCGCCGGTTCTTCGCGAGACCGTGAATCGTCAATGCCTCGCCGATGATGTTGCCGACCGTCATGCGCGGGTCGAGCGACGCATAGGGATCCTGGAAGATGATCTGCATGTCGCGGCACAGCGCGCGCAGCTGTGTCTTGTCGAGCGCCGTGACGTTGGTGCCCTCGAACCACACCTCGCCCGCGGTCGGCTCGATCAGCCGCAGGATGCAGCGCCCGGTGGTCGACTTGCCGCAGCCGGATTCGCCCACGAGCCCGAGCGTCTCGCCGGCCACGAGATCGAAGCTCACGTCGTTGACCGCATGCACCTGCTCGGTCGCGCGCGAGAGGAGGCCGCCGCCAACGACGAAGTTCTTGACCAGGTTCTTGACGCTCAGCAGCGGCTTGCTCATGGCGGCCCCGTCATCCCAGCACGCACGCGACGCGGTGGCCCGGCGCGATCTCGCGCAGCGGCGGCACTGCGGCGAGGCAGTCCGCGCGCGCGAACGGGCAGCGCGGCGCGAAGCGGCAGCCCGGCAGCTTGTCGAGCGGGCTTGGCACCGCGCCGGCGATCGATTCGAGGCGCGACTTGTGCGTCGCGGCCGTATCGATGCGCGGGATCGAGCGGATCAGCCCCTGCGTGTAGGGGTGGCGCGGACGGGCAAAGAGCTCGCCGACGGGCGCCTCCTCGACCACCCGGCCCGCATACATGACGACCACGCGCTGCGCCGTCTCCGCGACCACGCCCATCGCGTGGGTGATCAGCATGATCGCCATGCCGAGCCGCGACTTCATCTCCGCCAGCAGATCCAAAATCTGCGCCTGGATGGTCACGTCGAGCGCCGTGGTCGGCTCGTCGGCGATCAGCAGGGCCGGATTGCACGACAGCGCCATCGCGATCATGACGCGCTGGCGCATGCCGCCGGAGAATTGATGCGGGTAGTCGTCGACGCGGCGCTCGGGATTGGGGATGCGCACGAGCCGCAGCATCTCGATGGTCTTCTCGCGCACGACGCGCTTGCCGAGGTTCTCGTGCAGGCGGATCACCTCGGCGATCTGGTCGCCCACCGTGTAGACCGGGTTGAGGGAGGTCATCGGCTCCTGGAAGACGAAGGCGATCTCCTTGCTGCGGATTTCCTGCATCTCGCGCGGCCCGAGCGGCACGAGGTCGCGGCCGCGCCAGAGAATCTGCCCGCTGGCGATCCGTCCGGGCGGCATGGCAATCAACTTCAGGACCGAGAGGGCCGTGACCGACTTGCCGCTGCCCGACTCGCCGACCACACCCAGCGTCTCGCCGCGATCAATCGTGAGATCGACGCCGTTGACGGCGCGCACGACGCCGTCGTCGGTTGCGAAGTCGGTCTGCAATCCGCGGATGTCGAGCAGCCGTTCTGCCGATGTCTGGACCGCCACGGCTACATCACCTTTCGCGGGTCGAACGTGTCGCGCAAGCCGTCGCCGACGAAGTTGAGCGTCAGCACGGTGAGGAAGATCGCGGCGCCGGGAAACAGCGCCCAATGCGGCGCGACGTCGAGATTGTCCTTGGCGTCCAGCAGCAGTCGCCCCCAGCTCGGGATGTCGGGCGGGAAGCCGAGACCGAGGAACGAAAGCGTCGACTCGGCGATGATTGCGGCCGCCACCTCGATCGTTCCCGCGACGATGATGGGGCCAAGCGAATTGGGCAGCATGTGGTGCACGACCTGGCGCAACGTCGTGGCGCCGAGCGCGCGCGCCGCCTCGACGAACTCCTTCTCGCGCAGCGAGAAGAACTGCGCGCGCACGAGCCGCGCCACCGACATCCAGCGAAACCCGCCGATCACGATGACGATGAGGACGAACACGCCCACCTCGGGCCCGACCACCGCCTTGAGGGCATCGCGAAACAGATAGATGATCAGCAGCAGCAGCGGCAGCTGCGGCAACGAGAGGAAGAGGTCGGTGAGCCACATCAACGCTGCGTCGACCCAGCCGCGCGAGATGCCGGCGAGCGCGCCCACGACAGTGCCGACGAATACCGCGACCAGCATGGCGGTGAGGCCGACGCCGAGCGAGATGCGGCCGCCATAGAGCACGCGGGCGAGCAGGTCCTGACCGAGGTCGTCGGTCCCGAACGGATGATGCCACGAGGGACCCGCGAGCGTCGCGCCGAAGTCGATGTCGTTGATCGGCACCCGCCATACCAGCGGGCCGAGCACGACGGTCATGATGATCAGCGCCAGAACGACGGTGCTCCCCAGCGCCAGTCGATGGCGGCGGAAGCGGCGCCAGGCGTCGAGCCCGGGCGAGATGCGCCGGCGCGGCGCCGCCGTCACGGCGGCGACCGGCGCGCTGCGCGCCGCGGATGCGGCCGCCGCGGGCACCGTCGGCGCCGGCGCCTCAACGGTAGGAGATGCGCGGGTCGAGCCAGCCATAGATCAGGTCTGCCAGCAGGTTGAACAGGATGACAAGGCACGCGAACACGAACGTCACTGCCATGACGACGGGCGTATCGTTGGCGAGGATCGAGTTGATGAGCAGCGCGCCGATGCCGGGGACGCGGAAGATCTGCTCGGTGATGATGGCGCCGCCGAACACCGCCGGCATCTGCAGCGCGACCAGGGTCACGACCGGGATCAGCGCGTTGCGCACCACGTGGCGCAGGATCACGGTGCGCTCCGGCAACCCCTTGGCGCGCGCGGTCGTCACGTAGTCGAGCCTGATCACGTCGAGCATGGCGGAGCGCACGTAGCGCGTCCACGACGCCCCCTGAAAGAGGCCGAGCACCGCGACCGGCATGATCGCCTGCTTGATGTGCTCCCAGTACCAGGGCCAGCCGCTGCCGCCGATGTCGGTGCGGTAGACGAACGGGAGCCAGTGGAACTGGATGCTGAACAGCAGGATGAACAGAAGCCCGGTGAAGAAGGTCGGCAGCGAGAAGCCGATGAACGCGAAGGCGGTGGCGAGCTGGTCGAAGACGGAATAGGGCCGCGCCGCCGCGATCACGCCGACCGGCAGCGCGATCAGCAGCGCCAGCACCTGCGAGGAGCCGATGATGGCGAGCGTGGTCGGCACCCGCTCGAGGATCAGCCGGCTGACGTCGATGCGGCTGACGAAGGAGAAGCCCCAGTCGCCGTGCAGCATGGCGACGAACCAGTGCAGGTAGCGGATCGGGATCGGGTCATCGAGCCCGAACTGCCGACGCAACGCTTCGTGCACCTCCGGCGGAATGTCGGGGCTGAGCACCATGTCCCCGAACGGGTCGCCCGGCGCGAGCGCCAGCACCGCGAACAGGACGATGCTGATCCCGACCACGCTCGGGATGGCGATCAGCAGGCGCCTGAGGAGATAGCGGCCCATGCGTCAACGCGCGTTCTGCTCACTGTCCGGTTGGCCATTGCGAGGCGCGCGAGCGCCCCGCAATGGCCACGACGATCGGCGTGCCGCGCATCCTTACGCGTCGCGGTACCAGTCGGCGAGCTGCGACAGGTCATTGTCCCAGGCGGCGATCGGCGGGGAGTGCAGCTTGTTGGACACGGCCTGCACCTTCGGCCGGTTGACGATCGGGATGACGTTGTGCGCCGTGCAGACCAGGTCGTTCATCTTGATGAACAACGCCGCGCGCTTGACCGGATCGAGCTCGACCATTGCGGCCTTGAAGGCGTTGTCGTAGTCGTCGCTGGTCCAGCGCGTGATGTTGCGGCCCTGCCATTTGTTGGCCTTGTTGGCGATTTCCCAGGACAGGAACTGGTCCATGAACGGCTGCGGATCCGGCCACGGCATCGTCGTGTTGTACATTTGCAGATCGCAGTAGAACTTGGTGTAGGTGTCGGTGTTGGCAACGTCGGACGAGAAGAACACCGATGCGGGCACCGCCTTGAGCTCGATGTCGATGCCGGCCTTCTGACAAGCCTGCTTGAAGATCGCCTGGTTCTTCTGGCGCGGCGCGTTGATCGAGGTCTGATAGACGAAGTGCAGCCGCTTGCCGTCCTTCGCGCGGATGCCGTCCGCGCCGGGCTTCCAGCCGCCCGCGTCGAGAAGCTTCTTGGCCTTCTCGATATCGAACTCCATCGGGATGTTCTTCGAGCGGTAGCGCGGCGGATTGTTGAGGAAGTCGGGGGTGGCAACGCCCGTGCGGCCGTAGATGTACGCTTGTACGGATTTCCGATCCATCAGCACGGCGAGCGCGTTGCGCACCGCAGGGTCGGACAGGAGCGGATGCTTGGTCTTGATGCTCGCGCGCTCGCCGTCGACCTCGGTCCAGGGATCGGTGGTGTTGAGCTGGAGGTGCTCGATGTCGCCGCCCGGCGAGATCTGGATATGCCCCTTGCCGCCGGCCTCCAGCCGCTTGAGGATCTCGTCCTCGACCTGCATGTTCCAGGCATAGTCGTATTCGCCGGTCTGTAGCACGGCGCGCGCAGCCGAGACCGCATCGCCGCCGCCCTTCATCTCGATCGTATCGAAATAGGGCTTATTGGGCGCGTGATAGTTGGGGTTGAGCTCGCCGCGCACGAGGTCGCCCGGAGTGAACGAGACGAACTTGTAGGGGCCGGTGCCGACCGGCTTGAGGTTGGTCGGCGCCTCGCGCGACTTGGCGCCCTTGTAGGCTTCGAACAGGTGCTTGGGAATGAGCATGCCGTAATGGCCGACGAACGGGTTGGCCCAGAACGGCTGCGGATTCTTGAAGTGCAGCTTGACGGTGAGGTTGTCGACCTTCTCGACGGTCATGTCCTTGTAGGCGCCGATGCTCACCGCCGCGGTCGCGGTATCGGTCACGTATTCGTAGTTGAACATGAGGTCGTCGGCCGTGAGCGGTTCGCCGTCGTGCCACTTCACGTTCGGCTTGAGCTTCCAGGTCACGGTCCTGCCGTCGCGCGAGAGGGTATCCTTCTCGAGGTCGGGAAGCTCGGAGGCGAGGATGGGCACCAGGTTTCCGTCGACATCCCATGCCGCCAGCGGCTCGTAGAAGATGCGCGAGGCTTCCTGGTCCTTGGTGCCGACCGCGAAGTGCGGATTGAGCAGGGTCGGGGCCTGCCACCACAGCACCTTGAGCGATCCGCCGCCGCCGCGCTTGGTCGGCTTGTAGTCGAACGGGGTCGCGGCCACCGCGACGCCGTTATAGGCCAGCATCTGGTTGGCCAGCGGCGCCGTGAGCCCCAAGGCGACCATTTTTTGCACAAACGCGCGCCGGGACATCGTTCCGGCCTTGACCCGCCCGATAAGGCCTCGCAACTGCTGTTCGTTCATGGTGACGCTCCCAGTTTGTTGTGGTGAGAGGCAACTTTTGTGCCGTAGCTCACCGCCCATCTGCCCGATGCTAGCGGAAGACGCGGCGAAGAAACATCGACTTTTTGCCACGCCCTGTCGGAGGGGCCGGGCCTCGGCGTGAAGCCGAGGGGTTTCATGTCAGGTTTGCTGCCTATCTGGCCGGACGGTCGAACCGCCGCCGCAACACCGGGTCGCTGACCCCCGCGAGCCCGGCGAGCGTCAGCAGGGTGAGCAGCGCGCTCTGCGGCCCGAGATGCGCGTCGGTCGGCTTGTACCATTCGTTGAGCGAATGCTGGCCGCCGCCCTCGCCGCCGCCGCCGATGGTGACGGCGGGAATGCCGAGCGACATGGCAAGGTTCGAATCCGTGCTCGATGCCGCAAATTCGATCGCCGAACCGGGCGCGACGGCCGTCACGGCGCGCCGGGCGGTCGCGACGATCGCGGAATCCGGCGGCGTCATTCCGGCCGGGCGATCGCCGATCAGCTTGATCTCGACCGCAATCTTGTCGGAACGCCAGCGGGCGTTCTCCTGCGCCACCGCCTGTTGCACGATGGCGAGAACTCTATCCTCAAGTTGCAACAGCGCCTCGGCCGAGTTCGAGCGCATGTCCACCATCATGCGCGCTTCCTTGGCGATGGCATTCACCGAGGTGCCGCCGCGCACGGTGCCGACCGTGAACGTCGTCTTGGGCGCGGACGGATTGGGTTCGGACGGCGTCTGCAGGTCGGCAATCCCGGCGATCGCCCGTCCCATGGCGTGGATCGGGCTCGGCAGGCCGAACGCCGCAAAGCTGTGCCCGCCCGGGCCTGAGAAGATCATCTCGTAGCGATGGCTGCCCGTCGCCTGGTTGACGATGCGCGTGACCTTGAGCCCGTCGATCGCGACGAAACCGTCGATGTGGGGGTTGTCGCGCAACAGCGCTCTCACGCCGCGCAGGTTGCCGAGCTCTTCCTCGCCGACCGAGCCGACCCACATGATGTCGCCGACGGTCTTAACCGCGTTGGCCTGCATGGCGCGCAGCAGCGACAGCATCACGGCGAGGCCGCGCGCGTTGTCGCCGATGCCCGGCCCGTGCAAGGCCCCGTCGGCCTCCCGCACGGTGACGTCCGTGCCTTCGGCGAACACGCTGTCGAGATGCGACGCGACGACGAGCCGCGGCCCCCGGCCGCTGCCCGCGCGCAACGCGATCACGTTGCCCTCCGGATCGATCGCCGCATCCGCGAGGCCGAGATCGCGAAACCGCCGGAGAAAATACTCGGCGCGCCGGCGCTCCTTGAACGGCGGCGAGGGGATTTCGGCGAGGGTGCGCTGCTCGGCGAGCGTTCGCGCCGCGTCGGCTTCGAGCTCGGCGAGCATCTTCGTCACCGCCGGATTTTTCAGCAGCGCATTGAACGCCGTCTCGACGTCGCTCGTGGCGGTCTGTTGCATCGATCCTCCTGACTATTGCGCGCAGACCGCTCGACCGGCCGCTCACGCCTTCAGCGGCGGATAATCGCGCGAATAGACCGGCTGCGCCAGGAACCATTTCGGATCGTAGGTCCAGAACTGGCTCACCGCCGGATAGGTCTTGATCGTCTTGTTGACCGGCTTGCCGCCCTGCTTCTCGATCCGGCGGATGTAGATGTTGCACACCACGTTGTTGTGATCGTCGAAGCTGATCGGGCCGCGCGGCGTGTCCGCGAGCTCGAGCGAGCGCATCGCCTGGACGAGGGACGCTGGATCGTCCGACTTGCCGTTGGTCTTCGCCAGCGCCGCCTCGATCACCTGGCCGTTGATGTAGAAGCAGGCCGCATAGGTCCCGATCGCGACGTTCGGCCCGTACACCTTGCGCATGGCGGCGAGGAAGCGGTGATTGCCCTCGGTGTCAAGGTCGAGCGCGTACGGGATCGAGTTGATCATGCCGATCGCCTCGTCGCCGTAGGCGCCCATGATGGTGTCGTCGGCGACCGTCGTGCCGCCGATCAGCGGCTGCTTGAGGCCGAGCGCATGGTAGGACTTGGTGAACTTCAGCGGGTTGGATCCGACCAGCCCCTGGCAGACCACGTCGCAATCCTGGATCTGCGCGATGTAGGGCACATAGTCCGGAGTATTGAGCGGCGACCACAGCTTCTTGGCGATGCGCCCGCCGCCGTCCTCGAACGCGCGCTGGAAGCCGCCGACCTGCTCGTAGCCGAACGCGAAGTCGTCCGCGACCGTCACGGCGCGCTTCACCTTCATCTCCTTGATGGCGTAGTCGGCGAGCGGATAGAGGCCCTGCGCCGACGTGTAGGAGGTGCGCAGCAGGTAGGGATTGCCGCGCCGCTGGGTGACGTCTTCCGCGCCCGCGAAGGCGAGCGTCGGCATCTTGCTCTGGGCGAGATAGTCGAGGATCGCCAACAGCTCGAAGGCCGCGAACGGGCCCATGATGAGGTCGACCTTGTCGCGCTCGACGAGCTCGATCGCCTTGGTTTTCGCGCCGGCCGGATTGCCGCCGGTGTCGGCGACGATCAGCTCGATGGCGCGCCCCGCCAGCTTGGAATTGCGCGACTTGAGGTAGGCCGTAAATCCCTCCTCGATATGGATGCCGCCGGCCGCGAGCGGCCCGGTCTTCACCGTCATCAGGCCGATCTTGAGCGGCGCGTTCTGCGCCACCGCCGGCATGGCGATCGCGGCAGCGCCCGCGGCCGTGGTCAGCATGAATTCGCGACGGTTGATGCGAGCCGGCATGTCGTCCTCCCTGGTGCTTGTTCTGGCGTCCCCTCATCGACTTCTTGTGGCGCGCGGCACGTTGTCCGCGCCGCGCGCGTCATGCAGATTCGTGCCGCTCAGGCCCCATGCGCGCCGGCCGACCAGCCCTGCGGCGCGAGATATTTTTCCGCAACTTCCCGCGGCTCGTCCTCGATCGGCGTCGCCATCGTACCATTCCAGCGGGCGAGAAAGCCTGCCATCGCGACGGTTGCGACAATCTCGACGATCTGCTCCTCGCTCCAACAGGCGCGCAGCGCCGCGAACGTCGCGTCCGTGACCGCGTTGGGCACCGCGCTCGCGGCGACCGCGAGCGCAAGCGCGGCCTTCTCGGCCGGCGTGAATTGCGGGCTGTCGGCGAAATCCGCCAGCGCTGCGAGCCGCGCCGGATCGATGCCGAAATGGATCGCGCTGCTTGCCGTGTGCGCCATGCTGTAGGCGTCCCCCACCGCGCGGCTTGCCGCAAGCGCGATCAGCCGCTTGAGCCCGCGATCGACCTTGCTGTCCGGGCTCCAGATGACGGCTTGCATCGCCGTAAAGGCGCGCACCAGCGCAGGGTTGCGCTGCATCGTGAGCACGCTGTTCGGCACGAATCCGAGCGATTTGAGGAACGAGGCGAACTGGTCGGCAAGCTCCGGCGCGTGCCCGGGCGGCAGCGGCGCGAGGCGCGGGCCGGGCGCGCTCATCCGGCGTTCTGCAGCAGCAGCAGGAGGCCGCCGACGAGCGCGGTGTTGGCCAGCATGGCGTTGCGCATGACGGCCTTCTTGAACGCGTCCTCGACCTCCCAGAAGCGCAGCAGCAGCGCCGAGGCGAGCACCGTGAAAACGATCAGGCAGGTGGCGCCGATCGCGGGATGCCAGTTGGCGAGCACCAGCGCGCAGCCGACGAATTCCAGCGCCTGCCCGATCCAGAAGGTCGCGAGCGGGAAGGGGGCGCGGAACGCCGTGAGGCGCTTCACGTGGTCCTCGACCTGAGCTTTCAGACAGTTGCGCAGGCCGACCGCGAGAAAGAAGAAGATGATGCACCAGCGCCCGATCGTCACCAGCCAGGAGGGATCATGGTAGAGCGCGTGCATCGTATCCCCTGCATTCCGCGCTAGTGTCCCGATTCCGACGTTCGTATCACTTTGCAGCACTCTCTGAACGAACGTCGGAATCGAAAGGACACTAGCCACTTTATTGATTCTAGTGCGGCTCTTGGATTTGACGTTCCTATGCCGACTCGCGGCAGAGTGATAGGAACGTCAAATCCGCCGCACTAGTGCGCCTTGCCCCACAGCCGCGCCGACGCGATGTCGGCGCCCTTGCGCAGCGAAGCGAGCTTCGCCCACACCACGTCCTCGGCCACCCATTCGCGGCCCGCGAAGGTGCCGAAGCCGCAATCGGTCGAGGCGATCACGCGCTCGCGCTCGCCGACCGCCGCGACCGTCTCCTCCAGGCGCTTCGCCACCACCTCGGGGTGCTCGACGAAGTTGGTCGTGGTGTCGATCACGCCGGCGACCAGCAGCAGATGGTCGGGCAGCTTGCGCTGGCGCAGCACCGCGGCCTCGTGCTGGTGGCGCGGATTGCCGAACTCGATGCTGAGCGCGCCGACCTTCGCCTGCTCCAGCACCGGCAGCACGCTCGCGAACGGGATGTCGTGCGTGTGCGGGCCTTCCCAGTTGCCCCAGCAGCAGTGCAGGCGGATCTGCTCGCGCGGCAGGCCCTCGATGCCCAGGTTGATCGCCGCCATGTTGGTCTCGCTATAGGCGATGAACTCGGCCTCGGACTTGTCCTGGAAGCCGATGGTGCGGTCCATCGCGAGGTCGGGTGCGTCGATTTGCAGCACGAAGCCCGCGCGGGTGATGGCCGCGTATTCGTTGCGCATCTCGCGGGCGAGCGCGAAGACATAATCCTTGTGGCTCGGATAGTGGGCGTTGAGCAGCGTGCTCGAGATGATGCCGGGCGAGGGCGTGGTCATGAAGCAGTCCGATGGGCTGCGGCCCGCCGCCTTGGCGTTGCGGCCGAGCCGCTCGATCTCGGCGTCGATCACCGTCGTGTCGCGGTAGTGCACGTCGCCGATCGCCTGCGGCGCGTTGAACTGCTTGCCGCGGCGCGGGAAGCGCTCGGCCAAGAGCTTGCCGAAGTCGGGAAAGTCCGCCATGTCGCGTGGGCGCGGCCGGTTCGACTGGCCGCCGAAGCCCGACATGCGCTGCGCCACATAGGTCTGGAAGCCGACCCGGCCCTGCTCGCCGTCATTGGCGATGTCGATGCCGATGTCGCGCTGCTTGCCGAACACGAGCGCGACGCGGCGCTCGATCTCGGCGTCGAGATCTTTCGCGTCGACGCCCTCGCCCATCTCGGAACGGATCAGCAGCTCGTTGAGCCGTGCCCCGCGTGGGAGACTGCCCACATGCGTCACCAACAGCCGCTCGTTGCTCCTGCGCATCGTTCCTCCCGGGTGGACGGTTTTGGCGTCCCGCCTCACGCCACCTTGGAGGGGGACGACGTTTTCGTCTTCGCCCAATAGTCGCTCGACGCCTTGGTGGCGGCAAGCTTCTCGGCGTCCTCGTAGCCGGGCGCCATGGAGGCCGCGGTGCCCGCCATCACCTGGTGATGGTCGATGTTGAGGAGCCGCAGCCAGCTCTGCTGGCCGAGCGTGAGCCCGATCATGCAGCCGAGCTCGACCAGCTCGGGCTCGCTGAAGTGCTTGTGCATCCGGTTCCAGAACGCGTCATCGGTCTCGCCGCGCCAGGTGATCGCCTCGGCGTAGGCGAGCGCCGCCTTCTGCCGCTCGTCGTATTTCGTCGACGACTCGAAATTGATCAGGTCCTTGACGTGGTCCTCGATCAGGGCGCCGCTCGTCGTCGCCTTCACGGAACGCTGGTTGCCGCAGTATTCGCACTGCACCGAGCGCGAGACATAGAGCCGGCACAGCTCCTTGATCGCGTGGTCGAGCACGCCGGTGCGGTAGAGGTCCCGCCACGAATTGGCAAAAAACCAGAACGCCGCCGGCACGTGCGCGCGCACCGCCGTGCTCTCCGGCCGCGGCGTGCCCTCGCGCTGGCAGCGCCGCATCTCTTCCTGCATCGCGGCATCCATCTTCTCGATCGGTACGTAGCTGATGCGTTGCTTTGGTAGTTGATTGGGCATGCGAGGCTCCTCGATTGAGTCGGTTGTCAGGCGGCGCGGCCGTCGCGCACGAGGGCCGCGGCGAGCGGCTCCTCGCGGGCGGCGTCCTGCGCCTTGGCGTAGTCGGCGACGGTCTTGTATTCGCTGACCTGGTCCTGCGTCACGTCGATACCCGCCACTTTGCGCGCGAAGGCCGCGAACGGCCCGGCACCGGTGAACTCGGCGCGCTTGAGCGTGAGCGAGAGCAAGGTCTGCAGCGGCGTGCCGTTGAAGTTCTCGAACATGTAGAGCCGGCCGCCCCAATCGGTCAAATAGAGATCGCGGATCACGCGGGCGAGCTTGATGCGGTCATAGGGCTCGCCGGTCGGCCCCTTGTTGAGCCGCTCGAACCACGGCCGCATCGCCGGATCCTGCCACTGCGCCTCGGTCGGGAACATCAGCGCGCTGCGGCCGCACAGATCGATCAGCTCGTGGATCATGGCGCCGAACTGCTGCAGGAAATAGACCCGGCCCCAGTTGAACAGCTGGATGTTCGGCTTGTAGAGCCCGCCCGGCGTGTAGAAGCCGAGATCCTCCGCGGCGACCACGTGCGCATAGACCGATTGCTGGAAGCCGATGATCCTGGCCAGCCGCGACTGCACCGCGTCGAGCTTGGCGGTGCCGAGATGCTCGCAGACGAGGATCGCGAGGCCGGCGAGCAGCTCCGCGCGCACCGCCTGGCGCACCAGCGCGTGATAATGCACCCAGTCGAACACGCGCTGCGGATAGAGCTTGGCATGGTCCGGGTTGCCGATGTGGAAGACGTATTTCCACGGGATCAGCACGTTGTCGAACAGCACGGTGGAGTCGAGCTCGTCGCCCTGCGCGGCGAGCGGATGCTCGGTCGCGTCCGCCTTCACGACGCTCTCGCGGCACACGATGGTCACGCCCTTCGCATTGGCGGGACAGACACCGTAGATGATCTGGTCGCCCTTGGCGCCGGGGCGGAAGAAGACGCCGAGATGGAGGAAGTCGCCGAAGGCGGAGCCGGTGCCGATCGCCTTGACGCCGTTGACGACGATGCCCTCGTCGCTGGTGGCGACCACGCGCAGCGCCGGCGAGTTGCCGTGCGCGTCGGCGCTCGATCGATCAGCCTGCGGGTCGACGAAATGCGGCGCGCAGACGAGATCGTTCTCCATGGCGTGGCGGTAGAATTCGCGAATGTTGCGCGCGAGCCCGCGGCCGTCGGCGCCGACCGCCGCCGTCTCCCACGGCTCGGGGTCATCCACATAGGTGACCAGGATGTAGTTCTGCACGTCCGGGGTGCGCGGGCAGGATGCCGCCACGAAATGCTTCATGATGAATTCGTGGTACTTGCGCTTGCGGATGAGCTCGTCCTTGCTGCGGTGCTGGAACCAGGTCATCGAGCGGCGCGTGCCGTCCGCGTCGACGAAGGTCAGCGTGTCCTGCAGGCCGGGCCGCCGGTGCAGGTCGAAGAACTCGGCGGTGCGGCGCGCGTAGTCGCGGGTCAGCGGATGGGTCGCGACGTTGTCGATCTTCTCGTTGCCGACCCACACGACGCGCCCGTCGTCGAGCGAGCGCAGATAGTGCTCGCCGGTGCGCAGCGCCGTGCGCGTGGCCTGCCGGGTCTCGCGGGATTGCGCGTCCATCGGTCGCCTCCCTGTCGGGGTCGTGCGGCTCTGCGGCCGCTGCCCCAGGCACTAGATTAGGCCCGATCCGCCGCGTACTCTATGTATCCATGGATATTGAGACTATTCCATCTGGTTATGCGAGCGACCTTGCGCTGCGCGATCTCGAGGTGCTCGACGTGCTGCTGCGCGAGCACAGCCTGACCCGCGCCGCCAAGGTGCTCGCGGTGACGCAGCCGGCGCTGAGCAAGACGCTGGCGCGCCTGCGCCGCTATTTCGCCGACCCGCTGTTCGTGCGCGTCGGGCTGCGCATGGAGCCGACCGCCAAGGCGCTCGATCTCGCCGGATCGATCGACGCGATCCTCGAACGCGTGCGCACGCTGCGCAGCGAGCACGTCGCGTTCGACCCGGCGACGTCGAGCCGCACCTTCAATTTCTGCGTGGTCGATGCCGGCGTGATCAAGCTCCTGCCGCCGCTGGTCAATCATCTGCTCGCCAAGGCGCCGCGCGTGCGCCTGCGCACCGTCGCGCTCGACGCGCAGCAGCTCGAGCCGTGGCTCGCGTCGGGCAACATCGATTTCGCCATGGGGTCGTTTCCCGCGCTGACCAAGGCGGTGCGGCGCCAGTTCCTGTGGACCGAGACCTATGTGAGCGTCGTTCGCAACGGGCATCCGCGGCTCGGCCGCCGCCCGTCGGCGGCGGCATTCGCGGGCGAGAAGCACGTGCTGGTCTCCACCCTGGGGACCGGGCACGCGCACCAGCTCGCCGAGCGCGCGCTTGAGCGCGCGGTCGCGCCGGAAAACATCGTGTGCCGGGTGCCGATGTTCATCGGCGCCGCGGTGCTGGCGAAGCATACGGACGCGGTCGCGACGCTGCCGCGCTCGATCGCGGCGGTGCTCGCGCGCGACCTCGATCTCGCGGTGATCCGGCCGCCGCTCCGGCTGCCGGAAATCGACATCTATCAGTATTGGCACCAGCGGTTTCACCGCGAGCCGGGCAGCCAATGGATCCGCGCGGTGTTTGCGTCGCTGTTCGGCGGCCGCTGATTGCGGCCCCGGGGGTGGTCGCGTTCGATCGCATCGGCTCGCGCGCGGCGTGCGACGTGGGAACGCGCATTGGGCGATCAAGGTTGCGACCGCATCGCCGCCGCATTTGCCCGGGTTCCACGCGCGCGAGCGCGGTCGGGCGAGTGGCGCCCCGGCTGCGGTTCCGCGCCTTGTCACAATCCGAGATAGGCCTTGCGGATTTCCGGCATGGCGGCGAGCGTCGCGGGCAGGCCCTCGGTGAACAGCCGCCCCTCCGCGATCACATACGCATAGTCGCTCACCGCGAGCGCGAGGTGAACGTTCTGCTCGACCAGCAGGATGGTGAGGCCGCCCTGCTTGAGGCGCTTCAAGGTCATGAACAGCTGGTGGACGACGACCGGCGCGAGGCCGAGCGAGAGCTCGTCGATGATGAGGATGTCGGGATCGGACATGAGGCCGCGCGCGATCGCCACCATCTGCTGCTCGCCGCCCGAGAGCGTGCCGGCGCGCTGCTGCTGGCGCTCGGCGAGGCGGGGAAACAGGCTGAACACCTCGTCGCGCCGCGTCGCGAACTTACGCGACGCGCGCTTCGAGTAGGCGCCGAGCTCGAGGTTCTCGGCGACCGTCATGGCGCTGAACAGCTGCCGGCCCTCGGGCACCATGACGAGACCGCGCGCCGCCTTGGCGTGGGTCGCGAGACGCGTCACGTCCTCGCCCTCGAACGTGACCTTGCCGCGCCACGGCGCGATGCTGCCGACGATCGAACGCAACGTCGTGGTCTTGCCGGCGCCGTTGGCGCCGACGATCGCGGTGAGCTGGCCGCGGCGCGCCGCGAGCGATACGCCCCACAGCACCTGGACCTCGCCGTAGCCGGCTTCGAGCGCGTCGGCCTCGATGATGATGTCGGCCATGCTGCTCACGCCACCCCTTGCAGCTCGGCGGCGAGCTTGGGATCGCCCAGGTAGGCCTCGATGACGTCGGCATTCTGCGACACCTCGGCCGGGAGGCCCTCGGCGAGCTTGGCGCCCGAGCTGAGCACGACGATGCGGTCGGAGAGATTCATGATCGCCTGCATCAGGTGCTCGATGATGACGATCGTGACGCCGCGCTGGCGGATGCGGCGAATGACGCCGATCATGTGCTCGACCTCGGTCGGGTTGAGGCCGGCGAGCACCTCGTCGAGCAGCAGGAGCCGGGGCTGCGCCGCGAGCGCGCGCGCGAGCTCGAGCCGCTTCTTGCCCGCGATGGTCAGATGCAGCGCCAGCATGTCGGCGCGATCCTCGAGACCCGCGACCGCGACCGCCTCCCGGGCGGCCGCCCGGCTCGCGGCCAGCGAGAGGTTGTTGCGGCCGAAGCAGGCGCCGACCATGCAGTTCTGCACCACCGTGAGGTTGGTGAGCGGCTGGACGATCTGGTGGGTGCGGGCGAGGCCCTTGCGCGCGATGTCGTAGGGCTTGGCGCCGGTGATATCGGCGCCGTCGAACAGGATGCGGCCGGTGTCCGGCGCGAACACGCCGTTGACCAGGTTGAACAGCGTTGACTTGCCGGCGCCGTTCGGCCCGATCAGGCCGACGATCTCGCCCTCGCGTACCTGGAACGAGAGGTCGCGCACCGCCTGCAGCCCGCCGAAGCGCTTGCCGACCCGGTCGAGCTCGAGGATCGCGCTCATTCCAGCACCCGCTGCAGGCGCGGGAAGCGGGCGTAGAGCCAGCCCATCAGTCCGCTCGGAAAGAACAGGACGATGATGAGGAGCAGCGCGCCCGCAATCACGAGCTGGAAATGCGAGAACGTGTCCGAGGTGAGCAGATAGCCGCGCAGCTGCTCGTAGAGATAGGCGCCGAACGCGACGCCGGTCACAGTGCCTTGTCCGCCCAGCATCGCGATCACGATGGCTTCGGTCGAGAGCGTGAGGTCGAACGCATCGGTGGGCTGGATGAAGGCGCTCTTGAAGAAATAGAGGCCGCCCGCGATCGCGGGCAGGAACGCGGATGCGCTGTAGACCAGCGCCTTGTAGCGGGGGGTCGGCACGCCGAGGATCGCGGCCGCGTCCTCGTTCTGCCCGATGGCGAGGAGGCCCAGGCCGAATTTCGAGGTCTTGATGGCGTAGCTCAGGTAGAGCGAGAGGCCCATCACGGCGATCATGGCGAAATAGATGACCCACAGCGCCCGGCGCGGGCCGCCGAGCGGGGCGAACACCTCGGTCGAGAGGTAGATGCCGGACGCGCCGCCCCAGGGATCGAAATTCGACGCGAAGGCCTGCACCGCCTCGACGATGCCGATGGTCGCGAGCGCGAAGAAATGGCCGCGCAGGCGCAGGATGCCGGCGCCGAAGACGAACGCGAGCGCGCTCACGCCGAGACCGGCCGCGAGCAGGCTCCATCCGAGCGGCCAGTCGTGCGCGCTCACCAGCCAGACGCAGATGTAGCCGCCGAGCCCGAAGAAGACGACGCTGCCGAAATTGACGTAGCCGGTGTAGCCGAGCATGAGATTGAGGTTGCTCGCGAGCGTGATGTAGACGGCGGCGAGCACCAAGCTCTCACGCAGGTCGACGTCGTTGCCCCACAGCGGCGCGAGCGCGAAGATCGCGATGACGAGCGCGATGATCGAGAAAAAAGGGCGGCGCACGATGTCTGGCATCAGAGGGCTCGACTGCGCCGCATGAACACCCCGCCCGGGAAGGCGATCAGCACGAGCACGAACAGCACGAACTCGATCACCAGCGTCCAGCTCACCGGCACGAACGGCGTCACCGCGCCTTCGAGCACGCCAAGCGCGAGGCCGCCGATCAAGGCGCCTACCGGATTGCCGAACCCGCCCAGCACCGTGACGATGAAGCTCTTGAGCAGATAGGAGTCGCCGGTGAGGATCGTGAAGGGAAACAGCGTGCCGATCAGGACGCCCGAGACGCAGGCGAGCGACACGCCGAAACCGAACGCGACGGAGAGCACCTGCGTGGTCGGGACGCCGACCAGCTCGGCCGCCTCGCGATTATTGGCGACGGCGCGCACGGCCTTGCCGAGCCGGGTGCGGCGAAGAAAGAAGTAGAGCCCGGCGGCGATCACGGCGGCGAGCACGGCGGCGACGATATGGACGCCCGGGAAGGTGTAGCGCCCGAGCGTCAGCCCGGGCACCGAGACCTCCACGTTGAACAGCACGGTGCCCCAGACTCCGGTGGCGACGCCGATCAGCACGAGGTTGACCGAGAAGGTCGACAGCAGGCTCATCAGCGGCGGCCGCCCGACCATGCGATGGACCGCGATCCAGTAGAGCGCGACGCCGACCACGAAGCCGCCGGCCAGCGCCGGCAGCAGCGTGACGTAGGGCGAGATGCCGAACGCGCTCGTCAGCAGATAGAGCGCGAACATGCCTGCCACGATCATGGTGCCATGGGTCAGGTTGATGACGTCCATGACGCCCCAGATCAGCGTGATTCCCATCGCGGCGAGCCCGTAGACGAGTCCCACCAGCACGCCGTCGATGACCGAAGCGATGAAGCCGAGCATATGTGGCAAGGGAGCGGGGGGATCGCCGGTGCGTCGGCGATCCCCGGGCGATTACTGCGTGGAATTGATCGGATAGACGAGATTGGCCGACTTCGCCTCGTCCGGCCACACGACCTCGCGCACGAGCTTGCCGTTCTGCCGCTGCCACTGCGCCAGCACCATCTTGTGCGCGACCTGCAGGCCGTGATGCTTCGGGTCGGTGGCGACCTTGAACTTGCCGTAGAACGTCGTCACGTCCATGGCGTTGAGCTTCGCCGCGACCTTGTCGGTGTCGATCGATCCCGCCTGCTCGATCGCGTGCTGAAGCAGGAGACCGCCCACATAGCCCGACGCGGAGTGGTAGTCGGCCTCGATCTTGTATTTGTCGAAGAAGGCCTTGGCGAATTGCGCCCCCGTCGGTCCGAATTGCGGCGTGAACTTTTCCGCGAGCTCCCATTGGGATCCGGTCGTGACGCCGAACGCGGCCGGCCCGAGGCTGGCGAATTTCGCGTCGCCCGGCGCCACCAGCAGCGAGACCCACTTGAGGTTCGCCTTCTGATCGTACATCTGCCGCGCCAGCGTGGCGCCGTCGGCATAATGACCGCCGCCGAGGAACGCGTCGGCATTGGACGAGATGATCTTGTTGACGATCGGCCCGAAGTCGGTCGTGCTCGGCGAGTACGATTCGTCGATCACGACGTCGAGCCCGGCCTTTTTCGCCAGATCCTTGGCGGCCGCCATCACCGCCTTGGAGAACGGATCGTCCGAATAGACCATCGCGACCTTGGCGTGCGGGTTCTTCGACGCCAGCACCTGGACGGCGCCGGCGAGGTAGGAGCCCGCCGGGGTGATCGCCTGGAAGAGATACTTGTTGCCGAGCTCGAGCGTCTTCTCCTCGGCGCCGCCCGTGATGACCATGAGCCTGCCGTACTGCTCGCTGATCACCGCCGCGGTCGCGGTCAGCCCCGACGAGTAGGGGCCGAACAGGAACTGCGCGTGATCCTGGTTGATCAGCCGCGTGTAAAGCTGCTGCACGCGCCCGCCGACCGACTGGTCGTCGTACACGACGAATTTCACCTTGTAATGCTTGTCGCCGACCTTGATGCCGCCGGCGGCATTCACCTCGTCGCGCCACATGTCGATGCCGCGCTGCTGGGCGACCGAGTCGACGTTGAGCGCGCCGGTCTGCGACTCGGTCATGCCGATGACGATGGTGTCCGCGTCGGCCGCACGGGCGGGCGCGGTGACGAAGATGGGCGCAGCCGCCAGGACCGCGGCTGCCGCAAATAGATGATGGGCTTTCATGAGCTTCTCCCGTCCCTCTGATTTTGCTTGTCGTTGGTCAAGCCGTTCAAAATGCCCGGTATTGATCAACCGCTTGTCCAATGCCGCTGGTCGCGACCGGGCGGCGCCGCGGCGCCAGCCGGCGGACCCTCCTTCGGCACAGAAATAGCACAATTTCGCCGGTCGGAAGCCGGCGCCCGCGACCGCCGGGTGCGGCAAGACACCACGGATTTATTTGCATGGCTTTGGCTCAGCCAGCCGCCGGCGAAAAATCGGCGCAGGACGATCGCGCGCCGAGATGGCGCTCATGGCGCAGGCGGATGCCGTCATCCGCACGGGTCGAGCCGTGGCCGGAACTCATGGCGGCCAGGCCCGGGAAATGCCGGTTCCAGGAGTTTTCCGTCATTGCGAAAATGCCCGCAGGGCTGGCACTCTCGCTGGACTCGCGGCGGATCGTTGCGCGTGCGACTTCCGGACATTGCGCCGCGGCAACGCGCGAGGTCGACGGCGACGGAGGTCGAAATGGTCAAGAAGGTAGATCTTGAGGACTTCAGGGCCATTCGGCGGGTGCTGGAGCCGGACGATTTTGCCCTAACGGATGGTAAGCCCGACCCCCCACCTACGGATCTCATTAGCCAAGAGGCTTGGGACCACATCATGACTCTTCCGGGTCATGTGGCGATCACGACGACCAGCCATCAGGGTTCGAGGATTGCTCTGCTGAACGACCTTTCCTCGGAATGGGTCTTCTCGATACCCGGTGGAGGGATAACGGGTCAGGCGATGATGGAAATCTGGGATAATCTCGAGTCCTCGATCTTCAATACGATCCATGGCCACTATAAGACGGCGTTGACGATCTTGCGGGTCGCCCTGGAAACAAGTGTCTTCGCTGCGCGATGTGCGTTGGCAGGCGACCAAGCACAATGGGAACGCTGGAACAGTGGGGCCGAGTTCAAATTCGGGAACGCTTGCGATGAGATCCTGCGGCTGCCGGAGGTGAAGGCACGAGAAGACGAGGTGACGGGCCAGCTCGGGATCGGGATTTTCCGAGGAACCGCCGGTAGTCGTCGCGATGCGTGGGCACGCTCCCTCTATGGCCGGCTATGCCGCTACAGCCATGCAAGGGGCGACACGACCGATACCTCGATCTGGAACAGCAATGGGCCAGTCTATTCGGCCCACGGCCTGAAGACCTGCTACGAGACGTTTCTCGAAACGTACGCTCTCGTGCTCGTGCTGGCCAGATGGAGCCAGGGCCGAATAGGATTGAAACGCAATGGGAAACTGATCCTCCGGCAAGAAAGTCTGCCGGTGTATCTGGAGGAGCCATTTCAGGCGGTGGTAGCGTACTATCGGGATTGGCTATGGAGGCCCCATGGGAGGCGACCTCGCCGGGCCGTCTAGGAGTCAGATAGCTGCGGAGCGCAAAAAGCGCGTCCCCCCAGAATCGCCACAGATGGAGAGTACCGTTGGGGCTATGGGAGCTACCGCCTGAATTCTGATCTGGGTTGAATTGACTTCAATGCGCATTAACGTGGATGTATCCCTATTTGATTGCATTTTCGCCGTCGACTGGATCGGCCGAATCATCGGGGACGACGTAGACAGACGGGTCACCGAATTCGAGCGTCGTGAAAAGCGAAATCCATTGCTGACAAATCATTTTCGCGAGCACTACGATATCGAATTTGCATTGGCAAGGACACGGTGGTTTCAGAAGAAGATCGGCCGTTTGCCAAGGCGCCAAGCCTACGATGCCTTCTATGGACTCTTGGTTGCCGCGCATCGCATTCATCGAGAGTTACATCCGCCCGCTAAGGGCGCTTTTGAAGGGAGGCTGCGCAATTCGATCAGTGATCGGCATGGATTCCGCCCGTTGGCATACGAAGTCAGCATCGCAACCCATCTCATGCGGACTGGTTGGGATGTTGAATTCGCTGACTATGCTGGCTTGGGTCGGTTTGATTTGTTGGCACGCCGAAATAACGCCGAAATCGAAATCGAGTGTAAGACGACGTCAGGTGATGGAGGTCGCAAAATCCACCGACAGGAGGTCAATCGGCTTGCTGATTTGCTGTTGCCGACGACGGAGCGGCTGGTGGAAACAAGGGGCTGTCATCTGTTGCGCATCACGGTACCTGATCGGCTTGGAAAAACGGATCAGGAGTTGATGCAGATCGCGGAAACATTCGCGAACGCCGCCGATCGCAAGAACATGGCGTCATGCGATTTGGCCAGAGTTGACTACGAGTTCGATGGCCTTTGCTCGTGGCCAAATCCAGGAGAGCATCCGGAGGCTCGTGACTTCTTTGAGGAGAAATTTGGGGCGCGCAACGTACATCTGATGTTTCACAACAGAAGACATTTTGCAATCGTCGCCGTCGTTATCGCGAGTCAAAAGAGGGACACTGTAGTTGCGACTCTCAGTGAGCAAGCCAAGGATGCTGCGGATCAGTGCAGTGGAAAACGTCCGGCAATAGTTGCGCTGCAACTCATCGATCAAATTGATCGGCAGGAGCTTCAATCGATGTTGAAGACGCCAAATGGTCTGCACGCGATCGCTCACTCCGTGTTTAGCCGTGAAAGCCGTTCGCACGTAGACTCGATTGCGTTCAGCGTCCCTCCGCGTTCGGAATTGGATGGGTTGGGCGTGAGGCGCATCTCAGCTCCGGCTCTGGTGCTTAACAATCCCAATCCTAAATTCCAATCGGCGGACGTCCGTACGATTTTTAGGAGCGAAAAATAGAAAGTCCCCTCGGCTAAATCGGCACCGCCATGGCCTCGAAGGCGGCGTCGCAATTGATCAGGTCGACGCGCTTTTGCACGATGCGGAAGCCCGCGCCGTCGCGCCGCAGCCGGTGCCGCTGGCGGCCCGCGAACAGGCGCTGCTTGTCCTCGCGATACTCGACCATGATCACGGTCGAGCCGACCACATACTCGCGGTTCGCCTCGTCGGCAGCCTCGACCACGACATTGCCGACCAGATGCGCGGTGCGTGAGGGCGGCGTCTGCACGTGGATGCGCGGATGCTCCAGGCGGTCGATCCGCGTCTTCATCAGGTCGCGATCGTCGTAGAAGAGTGAGGCCTGATCGAACGGGTTCGCCTGGTCCGGCACCGCCGGCACCCAATAGGTGCCGTCATCGGCGAACAGCGCCATCCAGTCGCGGAAGCGGCGCGCATCGAGCAGGCGCGCCTCGTGCACGATGAAATCCTCGAACGGCCTGCGGTCGATGCCCGCGACGCCGCCGACCGGCACGTCCGTCATCACACCGCCTCGCGCATGTAGCCGGCCCAGGCCTTGTACTGGGCGCGCACCACCATCTCGTGGGTGGCGAGCTCGCGCGTCGCATTGAGCTCGCGGTCGGGCTCTTCGGCGCCGAGGCCGCGCGAGATGTCGACCCAGTCGGTCGCGGTCGAGCGCAGGCCCTTCTGCGAGCGCGCGAACGCCTCGAGATCGTCGGTCTGCACGAAGGACGCGGCCGAATGCGTCACGTTGAGCAGGCGGATGTTGGCGGAATTCATCGCCGCCGGCGCGCCGACGAGGCGGACCGGAAAGATGTTGACCTCGGTGCGGTCGACTGCGATCGGGCGGATCACGCGCACATGGATGTTGAGGCCCATGATCGACATGTTCGGGTAGATCAGCGAGTTGTGCAGCCGCGGCGTCAATATCGCTTCCGCGCGGGCCGCGCCGACCTTTTCGGCGAGCACGCGTTTGTATTCGTCGAAGGCCGGGCTCGAGCGCTTGCCCTCGTCGAGGCTCGTATTGCTGGTCCAGCCGTGGCCGTTGCCGACCGTGTAGCTCTTGCGGTCCTTCCAGCTTGCGGCCGTGCTCTTCTTGTCGGCCTCGACGACCTTTGCGCCCTTCTGGTCGCCCTCGCGCCGCGCGAACTGGACGCCGTCCTTGTTGACCGTCGAGGCGTGGCCGAACGGCACGTGATAGCTGTCGAGCACGTTCTCGATCTGGAGCTTCCAGTTGCCGTCATAGGCGTAGCGGTGCATGCCGGCGTCGAACGCGAGCTCGCCGTCCGGCGCGCGGTCGACGAGGTCGTCGATGTTGCGTTTCATCGGGCCGATGTGGTCCTCGAAGCTCGAGCCGTTGGCGGCAAGGCTCGCGAAGACGAAGCCGCGGTATTCGCCGACGCGCGGCGCGCGCGCGAGGCCGAACTCCTCTTTGCGGAAACTCTCGCTGGCGCCTTCCGGCACCGGCACGCCGATCAGCGTGCCGTCGGTGTCGAAGGTCCAGCCGTGATAGAGGCAGACGAGGCGGCTGGCATGACCGCAGCGCTCGTTGGCGACCTTGGCGCCGCGGTGGGTGCAGCGGTTGAGCAAGACGCGCACGCTGCCGTCGTGATGCCGGGTCATGATCACCGGCTTGCGGCCGAGATCGACCGTGACGTAGTCGCCGGGCTTCGCCACCTGGCTGGTGTGGCCGACGAACAGCCAGGCGCGGCCGAAGATGCGCTCCATCTCCAGCTCGAAAATGTCCGGATCGGTGTAGACGCGGCGGTGCACGCGCCCCGGCTCGACCAGCCGGCTGATCTCGTCCCGCGTGCGGTCCAGCATGGTCGTGTCCTCGCCTTGCGTCGCCTCGGGCCGGATAGTCGATGACGCTTCCGCGCAGGTCAAGGGAACGGATGTCCGTCACATCGTTTGGGGTACTGTGATCGCGGTCGCGGCCGCGCGCCGCAACGGGCGGGTGGTCCTGTTGGAGCGCGCCGCACGACGCTGACGAAGCGGGCAGCCGGCGTTCGTTGCCCGAATAGGCGGCACCGGCGGCGCCCAAGCGGCGGTTTTCCGCATAAATCCGGCCGCCGTCGCGAAACCAAACGCGCTGACGCTCGTTCCGCCATAGGGCTGGGCTGCCATGCCATCAGGAGCGAGCGACCATGTGCGACTACAGCCTTCAGAATGTCAGCTCCCGGCCCGCGCGGGTCGGCGACAAGCTCACCACCCGCGACTTCGGCACCGGGACGCGCGGTTTTTGCGCTGCGGAAGATACGAGCCTCGCGGTATGCGTCCTTCCCGGAACGGAATTGTCCTTCGCGGCGGAGGTCGCGCGCACCCCGATGGGATGGCTGCCGTGGCGGCGGCGCAAGCTCAGCCACAAGACGGCGATATTCCGGCAGGTGAACGTCGACCGGCCGGCGGCGCATCATGACGCGCTCGAATTTCCCGACGGCCGCATCGTTCTGCTGACCCTGTTGCGCGAGGGGCAAGTCGCGACCGTGCTGCAATTGCCGGCGCGGCCGAAGACAGGCAGCGAGAGCGAGATGCCGCGACGGGTCGCCTATTCGGGCTGATCTACGGCTTGACCTCGGCTGGTCATCCGGTCGACCTCGGCGATCTCGTCCGCGCCGAGCTCCCAGCCGACGGCCTCGGCATTGTGCAGCAATTGCTCCGGCGTGCTCGCGCCCGCGATCGCGCTGGCCACGAACGGCTTTGCCAGCAGCCAGGCGAAGGCAAGCTGCAGCAGCGTGCGGCCGCGGGCGGCGCAGAACGCCTGCAGCCGCTCGACGATGCGCAAGTTCTCGTCGTTGAGAAAGCGGTCCGAATAGCGCGCGTTGGAGAGCCGCGTGCCCTCCGGCAGCGGACCGCCAAGCCGATACTTCCCGGTCAGGATCCCGCTCGCGAGCGGGAAATAGGGAAGCAATGCCAGCTTCTCGGCCACGATCGCCGCGACCAGCTCGCGCTCGATCTCGCGCGCCAGCAGGTTGTATTGATCCTGCGCAGCGACGAACGGCGTGAACCCCTTCGTGCGCGCGGTCTCCTGCGCGGCGTGGATCTGCGCCGCGGAAAAATTCGAGCAGCCGATATGGCGCACCTTGCCGGCGCGCACGAGGTCGTCGAGGGCGCCGAGCGTTTCCGCGATCGGCGTCGCGGGATCGGGCCGGTGGAAGTAGTAGACGTCGACCCAGTCGGTCTTGAGCCGCTTGAGGCTCGCGTCGAGCGCCCGAGGGACATAGCGGCGCGACCCGCCCTGGCGCCGCCCGCTGCCGTCCATCGGCAGGCCGAATTTCGTCACCAGCACGATGTCCTTGCGCCGCGCGCCCAGCGCCTCGCCGAGCATGCGCTCGGAGTCGCCGCGGTTGCCGTAGATGTCGGCGGTATCGAACAGCGTGACGCCGGCATCGAGCGCCGCATGCACGACCTCTCGCGTTGCTTCGAGATCGAGCCGGCTGCCGAAATTGTTGCAGCCGAGGCCGACCGCGGAGACGCGCAGATCGGTGGTGCCGAAGGGACGGTATTGCATCGGCCGAGCTTGCGTGTTGCCGCCGGAAGGTCAAGCCCAGGTGCGTAGGGTGGGCAAAATCGCTCGCAATCCGTTTCCGCGTGGGCAAGCGCGAGCAGAGCGATTTTGCCCACGCGTGCATGCGGGCGCGCTTGCCCACCCTACGGGTGCCTGCCGGCTTCGGCCAGCAGGCGATCCGCGTAGCCGCCAAGAATAAGCTCGCGATCGGTGCCGGGAATCGCCAGCGCCTCCACGCGCGCGACGCAATCGAGGTTGCCCATGTCGAACGGGTAGTCGCTGCCAAGCAGCACATGGTCGGCGCCGGCCGACGCGATCAGGAATTCGAGCGTCGGCTTTGAATGCAGGATCGTGTCGTAATAGAGCCGCGCGATCGATTGCTCGGGCGGATGCGCGAGATTGACTTTCGCCTCGGGGCGCACGTCGAAGCCGTGGCGCAAGCGCCCGGCCTGGTACGGCAGAAAGCCGCCGCCGTGCGACAGGCAGATCTTCAGATCGGGATGGCGCTCGAGCACGCCGCCGAAGACGAGGCTCGCGCCCGCGATCGTGGTCTCGAACGGCAACCCGACGAGATTCTTCAGATAGTAGGCGCCGAGCCGCTCGGCGCCGGCGCCGCCATGCGGATGAACGAAAATGAAGGCGCCGAGGCTCGCCGCCTTGGCCCAGAACGGCTCGAGCGCCGGATCGTCGAGATTGCGCCCGCGCACATGGGTGCCGATCATCGCGCCGCGCAGGCCGAGTTGCTGCATCGCGCGGTCGAGCTCCTGGGCGGCGAGCTCGGGCGCCTGCAACGGCACGCCGCCGATTCCGAGGAAGCGCCCTGGATGCCGCTTGATCTCGGCGGCGATCGCGTCGTTCTGCAGCGCCGCGCATGCCAGCGCGAGCGTCGGCTCGTGCTGATAGAAGAATGTGAACACGGTCGGCGCGAGCACCTGCACGTCGACGCCGTTCGCGTCCATGTCGCGCAGGCGCCGCTCGGTGTCCCACAATTCGCGCGGAAACGGATCCTGCACCACCGCGCCGTCGATCATGAGCCGGCACGCCGGATCGCCGCGCCTGTCCATGACGGGCGCGACTTTCGCCGACTCCCCGGCGAGCCGGCGCATCGCGTCCTCGCCGAGGATATGCGTGTGGCAATCGATCGTGCGCGGACGACTCATGGATCTCCTTTGGGTCTCGTCTGGGTCCTCAAGCGGTCGGATGCGCGCAAATGTCGGCGGCGATCTTTTCCGCCAGCATGATGGTCGGGATGTTGGTGTTGCCGCGCGGGATCGACGGCATGATCGAGGCGTCGGCCACGCGCAGGCCGGCGATCCCGCGCACGCGGCCCTGCGTGTCGACCACCGCGTCGCCGTCGTCGGCGCGGCCCATGCGGCAGGTGCCGCAGACATGGAAGGTGCCGGCGACATTGTGGCGGACGTGCCCGGCGAGCGCGTCGCGATCCTCGACCAACGCCGCGAGATCGACGCGCTGGCCGGTGAGCTGGCCAAGCACGAGGTCGCTCAGCCCCGGCACGGCGTCGAGCACGCCGGCGATCACCGTGGCCTTGATCGCGTTGGCGCGATTGAGCTGGTTGAGCCGGCGGATGCGGTCGGTGAAGCGGACCGGAAAGACGGTGGTGCATAGCTCGCGGATCGGCGGGTAGGAGACAAGCTCGACGATGCGGCGAAAACCGTCCATCAGCCGCGTGAGATCGAGCTCATCGCCGGCGAAATTGAACTCGACGCAGGGCGGCGCCGCAGGATCGCCCGGCTGCAGCGTCACGCGGCCGCGGGCGCGCGGCTTGAACAGCGTTGCGTTGAAGTTTGCGATTGTCGCGCCGAGCGCGTTCCACGACGACTTGCTGTGCGCCGCGATGTACATGTCGCTCGCGGGCGCGCCGGCAAAGCCCGAGGAGTAGCGGAAGCACGTCATCGGATGCGGCCGCACCGCCGGCGACTGGCGCGCGCCGCGCCGCAGGTGGGCGGCGATGAACAGCAGCGCGTGGTTCTGCAGGTTGCGGCCGACGCCGGGCAGGTCGGCGACGACGTCGACGCCGAGGGCCTTCAGGTCGCCGGCGGGGCCGATGCCGGCGCGCAGCAGCAGGGCGGGCGAATGGATCGCGCCGGCACAGAGTATAATGTCGGCGCCGCGCAATTCGCGGGGCTCGCCGTCGATGACGGCGGTGACGCCGACGGCCCGTCTTCCCTCGAGCACGAAGCCCGTCACGGTCGCGGACGGCGCGATGGTGAGATTGTTGCGCGCCCGCACGCCGGCGTCGAGGTAGCAGATCGCCGCCGAGGCGCGGCGCTCGACCGTGCTGCTCATCGGCAGCGAGCCGTAGCCGTCGCGAAAGTCGCCGTTCATGTCGGCGAGGTGCGGCATCTGCCGCTCCAGCGCATATTGGTGCACGGCGCGCGACAGCGGCGCCCATTGCCCGGGCGGCGTGCGGCGGATCGGCGTCGGGCCCGATGCCCCATGCAGATCGCCGGCAAAATCGAGATCGTGCTCGAGCTTCTTGAAGTAGGGCAGGACGTCGTCCCAGCCCCAGCCGGCGGCGCCGCGCTCGACCCATTCGGCATAGTCGTCAGGCGTGCCGCGCAGCGCGATCATGCCCATGACCGAGGAGCCGCCGCCCATGATGCGCGCCTGGTCATAGGGCGTCGCTGGCGAGTTCTCGCGCAGGCGCCAGTGGCAGGCGAGCGCGGGCCATTTGTAGGACTTGTTGTAGTAGGACGACGCGAAGGTATCGAGCACGTCGGCGGGCTCGGCGCCGGGCGGCGTGTCGCGCCCGGCCTCGATGAGAAGCACCGAGCGCGCCGATTGCGCCGACAGCCGGTTCGCCAGCACGCAGCCGGCCGAGCCGCCGCCGACGATGATGGTGTCGTAGCTCGTGGTCATGGCACGGCGCCTGCGCTCCCTCTCCCCGCAGGGGAGAGGGTCGGGGTGAGGGGCTCTCGGAGCCAGAATTGAGATTCCGAGCAGCCCTCACCCGGCTCGCTACGCGAGCCACCCTCTCCCCTGCGGGGAGAGGGGAAAGGGCGCGTGCCGCTCGGGCGATCCATCTCTCTACTGCCGCGCCAAGCCCAAAATCCTGCGCGCTTCCTTCGGCGTCGCGACCTCGCGGCCGAGGTTGTGCGCGATCTTCACCATGCGCTCGACCAGCACGGCGTTGCTCTTCGCCAGCTCGCCGGGCGCCATGTAGGGATTGTCCTCGTAGCCGACGCGCACGTGGCCGCCGAGCGAGACCGCGAGCGAGAGCAGGTCCCACTGCTTTTGCGGGTTCATCACGCTCACGTTCCAGATGCAGCTCGCCGGCAGGTGGTCGACCATGTAGATCAGCGCCTTCTCGGTCGGCGGCGTCCAGGTGCCGCCCGGCCAGCCGAGAAACAGCGTCGCGTAGGCGTTCTTGAGATATCCCTGCCGGCGGATGAACTCGAGATTCCAGAACGCGCCGGTGTGGAAGCATTCGACCTCGAGCGTCACCTTGTGCTGCTCCGCCGCCTTGGCGTAGCCGAGCAGCTCCTCGACCGGATGGATCGCCATCATGCGCTTGGGCGGGAACTGCGGATCGGGATTGAAGTATTCGTCATGCGCGTTGAACGCGACCGCCATCATGTCGGGGCCGAGCGTCATCAGCCGCACTTTTTCCTCGAGCCGCGCGCTCGCGACCCCGAACTGCATCACCGGCGCGGTCTTCTCCAGGATCGCCTCCTGCAGCGCCTTCCAGCCCTCATGATGGATCTTCGACACCTGCTTGCCGTCCGCCTGCATCGATTCCTCGAGCGTGCGCACGCCGTGGATATGCGCGATCGCGGCGCCCGCATGGATGCCGTCGATATACTGCTGGGCGACGCCGGCGATGTCCTCCTGCGGCGGGCAGAGGTGATTGATCGGGTAGGAGGTGCGTGAGTCGCACGCAACCGTGATGATCAGCTTCTCCATGAGCGCTCCGGTCGTCTCGTTGTCGGGCGGTGGTCACGAGGGGGGCTGCGCCGCCGCGGAGTGCGGGTCGCACGTGCTTGCCATTGTGATGCGTAATCGAGGCGGGTCAAGGCGGAAGATGCGCGCAGCTCCGCGCCCGAGGCGACGGTGAAGCGGGCCGGTCGGTGGCCTGGTGTCGGCCGTCGACGACGGTCACGGCGAGGCGGGGCCGACGATCCTCGCGCAGGAGGTGGCGCTGCCCGAGGAGATCTCGACGGCGCGTCCCATGCTGGCGATCAGCGGCAGCTCGCTGCGCCGGATGAAGCGGGCGACGCCGGTCGGATAGCGGCGGCAGAACTGCGCCAGCGTGCCGGCGGTCGCGGCGACGTCGTCGATCTTCGGGACGATCGCGATCGCGCCGTCGCGCAGGATGAAGGCATCGCGCACGTTCGACATCATCAGCGTGTCGAGGCACACCTTGAACAGCCGTTGATAGGCGGACGGCTGGTGCGGCAGCTCGCTCGTCGAATCGGTGAGGATGTATTCCCGGCTGCGGGTGCAGCTTTCCGCCTGTGCGGCGGCGGTCGCGGCATGCAGCAGCGCGGCGGCCAGGATGAAGGCGAGGATCGCGCGCATGTCATCCCTCCTCGCCGCGCCAGCCTGCCGCGGCCGCCGCGGCATCGCCCGGAGCCGAGGGCGCAAGCGCGACCGACTCGCGATCGATCGGCGGCAGCAGGAAGTCGTCCGTCGGGGCGAGGCCGTAGGTCGCGGCGGCGCAGCGATCCCAGCTCAGCGCCCGCACGTGCGCGAGCGCGCCGCGGCCGAGCGCGGTGCGCAGGGGCTCGTCTTCGCCGAGCCGCGCGATGGCGCCGGCGATCGCCTGCGGCGTCGGCTCGACCAGGAGCCCGCTGCGGCCGGCGACCACAGCCTCGGCGACGCCGCCGACGTCGCTCGCGACGCTCGGCAGGTCGCAGGCGCCGGCCTCGAGATAGACGAGGCCGAATCCCTCGACGCGTCCGCAGGCATCGGGCACGCCGGTCAAACAGAAGACGTCGGCGGCGCCGAGGATGTCGCGAATCTCGAGGGCTCGGGATTGAACTCGATCGCAATAGTGCCGCCGGGCTTGAGGTGGTGGTCGCGCAGGTCGGCGAGCAGGAAATTCCACTCGTTCACGCCCCACAGGTCGTCCGAGGCGTGGCCGTTGAAGCAGATCTGATGCGCCGCGATCACGTCGAACCGCGCGCCCAGCGGCGGCAACGCCCGATAGGGGCGGATTTCGAGGTTGGTGCGCGGGATGCCGAAGAAGCGCACCATGTCGTTGAAGCAGGGATCGTCCGGCAGGTCGATGCCGTGCACGGCGTGGCCGAAATATCTGCAGACATACAGAAAGTAGCCGGGCCCGCAGCCGAGATCGAGCACCGCGCCGGGCGGCGTCCGGTCGATGCCGATTTCCAGCGCGCGCATCATCTTGGCGCGCAGCCAGGTGCGCTTTCTGAAGTATTTGGCGTAGCGATAGTCCGGCGTGCTGTGCGGCGCGATGACCCGGCGGAACTGCAGCTCATCGATCGAGGCGTTGACCTTTTCGGCGAGCGTTGCGGCCTTCACCAGGTTGAAGACGTCGGCGATCGAGTAGTCCTGCAGGCGGGAACTGGTGGCGAACATTCGGCGCGTCCACTCGCTGCGGCTGCCCGGCCACCGGTCATCATGCGCGCACCACCGTGACGAATTGTGGGCGCGAATGCCGGGAGTTACGCATGAGTGTCGTTGCGCGCGGTGGTAAAAGCGGGAAATTTCGACAGGCAGAATGAGCGTAGGATGACGATGCGACGTCGACTTTGGTTTGTGGCCATGATGCTGGCGGCGTTGCCCCTCGGCGCGCTCGACGCGCAGGTGCTGGCCGCGGCGCCGCGCCTGCCGACCCGCGCCGAGGCGCAGGCGGTCTGCGGCATGATCGCGGCGCGCGGGCCCGCGGTCCAGTCGATGCTGGTCGAGAATGGCGTGCTCGACGCGAACAACGACGGCGTGCCGGACGACGTGACGGTCGCGCCGCGCGAGGGCACGATGCGCGGCGAGGATCTCGCGTTCCGCCCGCGCGGCGCGCCCAAGGATTCGAAGCCCGTTGATGTCACGGACAAGGATTTTCAGGCCGCCGACTATTTCCCGTTCGGCGCGCGCTGGCTGCCCTACGGCGGACGCGTCTACACGCTCTATTTCGAGGCGGAAGACGAGCGATACCCGACCCACCTCGGCTATATCGACGCGAGCAACACCGAGCACCTCGTGTGCGACTTCGACCATAGCGAGCACGAGACGCTTCGCCCGCTGCTCGATACCGACGCCGACCTCTGCCGCGCCGTGGCGCAGGGCGGCGTGAGCTACGCGAGGGTCGCCGACGCACAGGACGCCGATGCGGATGTCGCGTCGCGGCGCTGGATGAGCCGCGTCAGCGGCCATGTCTCGGTCGACTTTGCCAACACCGGCGTGCCGGCCTCCCTCGCGCTCGTTGCCTACGAGAGCGGGGCGGGGCGCGGCTGCGATCTCAACTATTTCGATGCAGTCATCGGCGGCAAGCTGGCACGCTCGGGCAATGCCCACGCCATGCTGATGAAGCTGCAGCACGTCGAGCTCTCCGCGCAGGGTGCCTGGGATTTCACCGCCGGCCGCTGCGACGGCTCGACGCCGCGTTGGTTCACCCGCGACGGCGTGACCTATCTCGACATTGCCGGCGGCCCCGACGTGCGCGGCATCGAGCCGTTCCACGAGGTGCGCCTCGCGCTCGGCACCAAGCTCGGCACCGTGTGCCAGGGCAGCTTCGCGGTGACCTGGAAGGTCAAGTCGATGGGGCCGGAGTTCAAGTAGCGGGGTTGTCCACCCACGGCGCTTGCGCGCCCTCTCCCCCTTCAGGCCCTTCAGGGGGAGAACGACCGCCGCCAGCGTAGCGGTCAGCTCGCATGACGCCGCAAATCTCGGCGGGTTGCGGATCATCGGCGGCGGTGGCAGCTTGGCGATCGATCGCCAGACACCGCGCCCGAGGAAACCTTTGCCGCCCCTCTCATCGCCGGATCAGCCGTGGGTCGGCCGGGCGCTGCCGCGCAAGGAGGACCAGGCGCTTCTCTCCGGCAACGCGCGCTTCATCGACGATCTCGCCCCGGTGCCGGGGCTCCGGCACGCCGCGATCCTGCGCTCGCCGCATCCGCATGCGCGCATCGCCAGGATCGACGCATCACGCGCGCTCGCCTTGCCGGGCGTCGTCGGCGTCGTCACCGGCGCGCAGCTTACGCGCACGGTCGGCCCGATCCCCAGCGTGGTGCGGGCGCCGGTGCCCTATTTCCCCTTCGCGATCGACCGGGTGCGCCATGTCGGCGAGCCGGTCGCCGTCGTCGTCGCCGACACGCGCTACATCGCCGAGGACGCCTGCGAGCTGATCGACGTCGACTACGCGCCGCTGCCGGCGGCGGCGAGCATCGCGGCGGCGCTTGCGCCCGGCGCCCCGTTGCTGCACGACAAGGCGGGATCGAACGCCATCAACCGGCGCACCTTCCGCTACGGCGATCCCGAGCGCGCCTTCGCGGATGCCGACCAGGTGGTCGAGCTCGCCTACACCTATCCACGCTATGCTTCGACGCCGATGGAGACCCTCGGGGTGGTCGCCCAGTTCGAGCAGGCGCCCGACCGCTTCACCGTGTGGTCGAATTTCCAGGGCCCGTTCGTGCTGCAGCCGCTGATGGCGGGCGCGCTCAAGGTCGCGGGCAATCGGCTGCGCCTGATCACGCCGCCGGCAAGCGGCGGCAGCTTTGGCATCAAGCAGGCGGTGCTCTCCTATATCGTGCTGATGGCGGCGGTGAGCCGCGAGCTCGGCTGCCCGGTCAAATGGATCGAGGACCGCGCCGAGCATCTCACGGCGGCGTCCGCGGCGGGCGACCGCAGCGGCACGGTCGCGGCCGCCTTCCGGAAGGACGGCGAGTTGATCGGGCTGCGCTTCGCGACGCTCGCCAACATGGGCGCCTATCTGCGGCCGCCCGAGCCCGCCTCGGTCTATCGCATGCATGCGGCCAGCAACGGCTGCTATGCGGTGAAGAACATTGCGGTCGAGAATACGCTCGTCGTCACCAACCAGACGCCGATCGGCCTCAACCGCGGCTATGGCGGCCCGCAGTTCTACTTCGCGCTCGAGCGCGTGATGGAGATCGCGGCGCGCAAGCTCGGCATCGATCCGGCCGATTTGCGCCGGCGCAATTTCGTCCCGAAGGAAGCGTTTCCCTACAAATGCCCGGCCGGGTCGATCCTCGACGCCGGCGACTACGGCAAGGCGCTCGACGAATTGCTGCGGCTCGCGAACTACGACGCCTTGCAGCAGCGGCGCGAGGCGCCGCGCCGCGCCGGCAAGCTTTTTGGCATCGGCCTCGCGGCCGGCATCGAGCCGTCCGGCTCCAACATGGCCTACGTGTCGCTCGCGCAGACCGCCGAGGAGCGCGGGCGGACCGATCCGAAATCCGGCGCCAATGCGAGCGCCGTGGTATCGATCGATCCTTCCGGCAGCGTCACGGTGCGCCTGTCGTCGACGCCGAACGGGCAGGGGCACGCGACGGTCGCGGCGCAGATCGTCGCCGACAAGCTCGGATTGAAGCCCGACGACATCGACGTGGTGACCGAGATCGACACGCTTACGTCGAACTGGTCGATCGCGTCCGGCAACTACTCCAACCGCTTCGCCGCGATCGTGGTCGACGCCATCGCGCAGACCGCCGACAAGGTCGCGCATGCGATCCGGCTGATCGCGGCCGATGCGCTCGAAGCGCCGCCGGAGAAGATCGAGCTTGCGGACGGCTACGCGAAGGTGACCGACGGCTCCAACCGCGGCATGCCGCTGCGCCGCATCGCGTCGCGCGCGCACTGGAATCCGAACGGCCTGCCCGCGGACGTGTCCGCCGGCATCTACGAGAGCACCGTGCTGTCGCCGCCGACGCTTGCCTCGCCCGACGCCGAGGATCGCGTTCCCTCCGCCGTCACCTACGGCTTCGTGATCGACCTCGCCGCGGTCGAGATCGAGCGCGCAACCGGCGCGATCCGCATCGACAAGTACGTGTCGGTGCACGACGTCGGGCGGCAGATGAACCCGCTGATCGTCGCGGGCCAGGTGCACGGCGGCTTCGCGCACGGCCTCGGCGCCGCGCTGATGGAGGAGCTTGCCTACGACGCGGGCGGCAATTTCCTCTCCGGCACCTTCGCGGACTATCTGTGCCCGACCGCCATGGAGGTGCCGGCGGTGACCATCGGCCACGTCGAGACGCCGTCGCCGATGAATGCGCTCGGTGCCAAGGGCATGGGCGACGGCAGCTCGATGCTCACGCCCGCCGCGATCGCCAATGCGGTCGCGGACGCGCTCGGCCGCGACGACATCACGCTGCCGCTTACCCTGCAGCGCGTCTGGGCGCTGGCGAACGACGTGAGGTTGTCGGCGCCGATGGCGACGCGCGAACGCGAGGAGCTTGCGCCGGGCGGACTGCGCGGCGAGGGCGCGGTGACGATCTCGGCGCCGCCCGCGGAAGTGTGGCGCCGCCTGACCGATCCGGCCGAGCTCGCCGCCATCGTTCCGGGCTGCCGCAGCCTGCGGCAAGTCGCGCCCGACCGCTACGCCGCCGAGGTGATGATCGGCGTGGCGGGGATTCGCGGAGAATATGCGGCGGAGATCGAGCTCAAGGACAAGCAGGAGCCGCGATCGGTGCGCCTCGTCGGCACGGCGTCGGGCGCGCTCGGCTTCGGCCGCGGCGAGGGCGTGGTGACGCTCGCGCCCGACGGCGCCGGCACGCGGCTGACCTATTCGTATCGCGCCGACGTCGGCGGCAAGGTCGCGGCGGTCGGCCAGCGCCTGCTCGGCACGGTCACGCGCGTGCTGATCGCCGAGTTCTTCGCCGCGCTCGAGCGCCGGATCGCGCCGCGCGCGGGCGCCGCGATGCCGCGCTGGCTCGCGCTGCTGCGCGCATTTTTCCGGAAGCCGCGATGAAGCCGGTCGCGTTCGAATATTGCCGGCCGGACACGCTCGCCGAGGCGCTCGATCTTCTCGGCGAACGGCGCGAGGAGGCGGCGGTGCTCGCCGGCGGCATGTCGCTCGGGCCGATGCTCAACCTGCGCATGGTGCGGCCGAGGCGGGTGATCGACATTTCGCGGCTGGCGGGCCTCGACGGCATCGAGGTGCGCCGCGATCGCATCGTCACCGGGGCAACCGTGATCCAGGCAGATGCGCTCGAGTCTCCCATCATCCGCAAGGAGCTGCCGTTGCTCGCGCTCGCCTTGCCGTGGGTCGGGCATTTCCAGACGCGCAACGCCGGCACGCTCGGCGGGTCGGTCGCGCACGCCGATCCGAGCGCCGAGATTCCGCTCTGCGCCGTGACGAGCGACGCCACCATCGTGCTGCGCTCGCGCCGGCGCGAGCGACGCGTGCGTGCGGGCGAGTTCTTCGTCGGCGCGTTGAGCACGGTGCGCCAAGCGGACGAGCTGGTGGTCGCGATCGACTGGCCGCGCGCGAGTGCCGATGAGGGCCATGCGTTCGAGGAGATCGCGCAACGGCATGGCGATTTCGCCATCGCGGCGGCGGCGTGCGAGGTCGTGCTCGACGGCGACGGCCGGATCGGGCGGCTCGCGCTCGGCCTCGGCGGCGTCGCGGATCGGCCGATCGCGGTCGATACACGCGAGCTCGCCGGCGCGATGGCTGACGGTGGGACCGCGGGTGCGCTCGCGCGCCGGACCGCCGCCGACCTCGACCCGATGGAGGATCACGTGGCGTCGGCCGACTACCGGCGTGCGCTCGCGCGGGTGCTGATCGAACGCGTGGTGCTGCGCGCGATCGAGGCCGCGAAAGGAAAAGCATGAGCGTCCGCGTCGCGCCCGACCAGAAACAACGTGTCACGCTGACCGTGAACGGCAAGGCGCGAACGGGCTTCGCCGAGCCGCGCATGCTGCTCACCGATTTCCTGCGCCACGAGCTGCAGGCGTTCGGCGTCCACGTCGGCTGCGAGCACGGCGTGTGCGGCGCCTGCACGGTGCTGGTCGGCGGCAAGGCGATGCGCAGCTGCACGCGCTACGCGGTGCAGATGGACGGCGCCGAGATCACGACCGTCGAGGGCCTGGCCGACCCCGGCACGCTCAACGTGCTGCAGCAGGCATTTTCCCAACGTCACGGCTTGCAATGCGGCTTCTGCACGCCGGGCATCCTGCTGTCGACGACGCATTTCCTGCGGAAAAATACCGCGCCGAGCGAGGCCGAGGTGCGCGACATGCTGTCCGGTCACATCTGTCGCTGCACCGGCTATGCCGGTATCGTCGCCGCGATCATGGACGCGGCGGAGCGAATACGCCGGGGAGAATGATGGATCGCTCAGTGCTCATCGGCGATCCTCCGCCGCGGTCTCGCTGACCATGGCCTCATGCTGCCGGGAGCGGCGCCGGGCGTGAGATCGGAATGAGCCACAACGCCACGAGGGTCTGCGCCGTCCCGAGCGCAAGGATGACGGGAAGCCGACGCTCGGCCATGTCAGCCGCAACCGCATCCGGCCTTGCCGGCCTGCTTGGCATCATCATCGGCGATGCAACAGGCCGCCGCTTTCGCTGGGGCCGGACCGCCGCAGCATTGAGCTGCGGATGCCGACCTATCGAGGTTGCATACGCCGGTCTCCGGCAAGACCAGCTCGACCCGCTCGGCGGCGTCGCGATCGCCGGCGATGTCGGCGACGATGGAGCGCACCTGTTCGTAACCGGTGAGCATCAGGAAGGTCGGCGCCCGGCCGTAGGATTTCATGCCGGCGAAGTAGAAGCCCGGCTCGGGCTGCGCGAGCTCGCGTGCGCCGTGCGGCCGTACCGTGCCGCAACTGTGCTCGTTCGGATCGATGAGCGGCGCAAGCCGGGGAGGGCATTCGAGCGCGGGATCGAGCGAAATCCGCAGCTCGCGCAGGAAGGAGAGATCGGGGCGAAACCCGGTGGCGACGATCAGCTCATCGACGACCACCGCACGGCCGCAGCAGGCCGAGGCCGCGGTGCCGACGCGAAGGCGGCCGTCCTCGCGGCGAATATGGCTCGCACGGAATCCCGGCTCGACCCGCAGGCGGCCCTTTTGCACGAGGCTCGCGAGCCTTGCGCCAAGCTCGCCGCGAGCGACCAGCTTGTCGTTGGCGCCGCCGCCGAACGTCTTCTCGGGCGTGTCGCCGCGCACGAGCCAGATCACCTGTGTATCGGGCGCCGCGTCCGCGAGATGCACCAGATCGATCAAGGTGCCGGCCGCCGAATGGCCGCTGCCGATCACCGCGACGATCTTGCCGGCGTAGCGCGCGCGCTGTCCGCCGAGAACGTCGGGCATCGCATAGGCAATGTGATCTTGCGCCTCGGCCTCGCCGATCGCGGCGACCCCATCGGCACCGGCCGGATTGGGCGAAGACCACGATCCGGAAGCGTCGATGATCGCGTCCGCCCGCACGGTCTTGCGACCGTCGCCGTTCTGATAGCGGATTTCGAACGGGGCGCTTTCGCGTCCCTTGGTCTTCACCTTGTCGAAGCCGACACGGCTGACGGCGGTGACCCGGCTCGAGGTCTGGATGTGGTTGCGAAGCGCCGTGCGCGTCGCCAGCGGCTCGAGATAGCGGTCGACGAGCTCGCGGCCGGTCGGATAGTGCTGCGGATCGGGCGAGTTCCAGCCGGTCGCGGCGAGCAGCCGTCCGGCGGCGCGGTCGATGTTGTATTCCCACGGCGAGAACATGCGCACGTGCCCCCATTGGCGCACGGCATGGCCGACGTCCGGACCCGATTCGAGGACGATCGGTCGAAGGCCCCGCTCGAGGGCATGGGCCGCGGCGGCGAGTCCAACCGGCCCGCCGCCGATCACCGCGACCGATGGACCCGTGCTCATGCTCGCTCCTTCACGCGCTTACGGACGGGCGCTGGATTGCAGGATTTCTTGCCGGATTTGGCCGACGCGCCTTCGCAACAATTCTCGGAGAGGTAGGCGAGCAGCCCGCGCATGGTTTCGTAGCGCGCCGTGTAGATCATCGAGCGCCCGTCTCGGCGCACGCTGATCAAGCCGGCCTGTCGCAACCGGTCGAGGTGAAACGTCAGTGTATTCGGCGCGATGGCGAGGAGGCGGGCCACCTCGCCGGCCGGCAAGCCGTCGAGTCCGGCCTGCACCAGCAGCCGGAACACGTCGAGGCGGTTCTCTTGCGCGAGCGCGGCGAGCGCCGTAATGGCATCTATCTGTTCCATATTTCAACGAATATAGAAATTATGGCCGGCTGTCAAGTCGCCGCTCCCGCACGCAATCGACGAGCGGTCGCGGCTGCCCGCGGCAGTGTTCAGACCAGCGCGCGCGTCACAGGACTGTCACATGCAGATGAGATTCTATTCGTCGAGAAGTCTGGACAGAAGCAATAATTTCGGCCAAAGCCAATCAAAGGGAGCGCCACGAGGTAAGGCTCATGCCGAAGAACACTCTGGCCGTCGTCGGCCACGTTGGCCCGGCTGCGCGAGGCGACAAGATGACCGCGCCGCACGCGCTGGCTGCCTTGGCGGCGCTCGGGCAACCGACTCGACTTGAAATCTTCCGATTGCTCACGCGCAGCGAACCAAAGGGCGTCCCCGCCGGGGAGGTTGCGGCCGCGATCGGCTGTCCGCACAACACGCTGTCGTCGCATCTGAGCATTCTTGCGCGGGCCGGGCTTGTGCGCGGCACGCGAGCCGGTCGCTCGATCGTCTATCGGCCCGACATCGAAGGCATGCGGCGGCTCATCGGATTTCTCGTCAACGACTGCTGTGACGGACATCCGGAGCTGTGTCAGCTGCAATATGCGGTGCGCGAGATGGGATGCGATTGTGCTCCGACCAGAGAGGCGAGGAGGCGGGCAAGATGAACGCGAGTCGAGACAACGGGCAGCAGCCGTACAACGTGCTCTTTCTCTGCACGGGAAACTCGGCGCGCTCGATCATGGCCGAGGTCGTGCTCAATCGTGCGGGGCGGGGCAACTTTCGGGCGTTTTCGGCGGGAAGCCATCCCAAGGGCCAGGTTCACCCCTACGCGCTCGACCTGTTGCGCAAGCTCAATTACGACGTGAGCGGATTGCGCTCGAAGAGCTGGACCGAGTTCTCGCGGCCCAACGCGCCAAGGCTCGATTTCGTGTTTACCGTCTGCGACAACGCGGCGGCCGAGACGTGCCCGGTCTGGCCCGGCCAGCCGATGACCGCCCACTGGGGGGTTCCCGACCCGGCCGCCGCGACCGGCAACGAGGCCGAGATCCGCTTGGCATTCGCGGACGCGTTGCGCATGCTCAGCAATCGCATCAACGTATTCGTCAGCCTTCCACTCCGATCGCTCGACCAGCTCTCGCTGCAGCGCCAGCTCGACGCCATCGGCAAGACGAGGGACGCGGGCAGCAGCCCGGCATCGGCCGCCTGATGAGCGAGACGCCCGCGCCGCTCGGTCGGCGCCTCCTGGCGGAGGGTTTGGGAACGGCCATCCTGGTCGCGACCGTCGTCGGCTCGGGCATCATGGCTCAACGCCTGGCGGGCGGAAATCAGGCCCTCGCGCTTCTCTGCAACACGATTCCGACCGGCGCGATTCTCGTCGTCATCATCACGATCCTCGGTCCGGTATCGGGCGCGCACTTCAACCCGGCGGTCACTCTCGTGTTCGCAACGCGCGGCCTCACGCCATGGCGCGAGCTCGCGCCATACGTCATCGTTCAATGCATCGGTGGCGTCGCCGGGACCGCGGTTGCCCATCTGATGTTCGATCTTGCGCCATTGGCGATCGGCATCACCGCCCGCAGCGGGCTCGCCCAATGGTTCGCCGAAGGGGTGGCAACCTTCACCCTCATTTTGACAATCCTGGGCGGACTGCGATACGCGCCGCAAGCGATCCCGTGGCTCGTCGGCCTGGTCATAACCGCCGCCTATTGGTTCACGTCGTCGACATCGTTCGCGAATCCGGCCGTCACGCTCGCGCGCGGCTTCACGACGACATTTGCCGGGATCGCCATCAACCACGTTCCGGGGTTCGTCGTTGCCCAGATCCTGGGTGCGGCCGTGGCGAGCTTGGTCGGTGCTGCGCTGTTCCCGACCGGGAGCCGGCGCTCCGCCGAGGCAATCGCGCCCGGCGAGTGACGCACATCTCTTCTGGCGCTTTCCGGCAGCATTCGTCGACCTGAACATTTCAGCCATCCGCGCCGGCGTCTCGCCCGAGGTCTCTTGGCTGCAGGTCTCCCGGCTGGAACCCGACGCGGATTTCGGGTAGGGAGCAATCCGCCGGTCGACGGACGGTGGAGCAGGTCCCAACCTCCCGCGCCCATCCGGGAACGAGGATGCAGAGGCGTCGAGAAACAGCCCGTGAAACAGCGTGCGCCGCTTGCTTGCGGGAACGAGCCCCGGCAATTTCAGTGCTCGCCGCCGGGCCAAGAATCTAGCCGGGGCGGGTGATGGATCTGGGCACGGCATTCGCGGTTTCGGTGCGGCGTCAGCCCGACGCGATAGCGGTGGTCGACGGCGAGCGCCGCCGCAGCTTTGCGCAATGGGACGCCGAGATCCGCGCCGCCGCCGGCGCGCTCGCCCGCATGGGGCTGCACGCGGGCGATCACCTCGCGGTGGTCATGCGCAACCGCTACGAGATGGCGACGCTCTATTGGGCGAGCCACATGCTCGGCCTGATCTTCACGCCGATCAGCTGGCGCGGATCGCTCGACGAGATCGCCTATTGCCTGGAAGATTGTGAAGCGGCGGCGGTCGCCTATGACGGCGCGGCGGGGACGTCGCCCGCGGAGGCCGCGGCGCGGCTGACGATCGATCCGCGCCGGCAGATCGTTGCGGCGGACGGCAAGGGCGACGGCGTGCGGTTCGCCAAGCTGCTGGAAGCATCGCCGCTGCCCGGCCCGGCCGCGCCCGACGACACGTCGACCTGCCTGATGCTTTATACCTCGGGCACCACCGGGCGCCCCAAGGGCGTGCCGCGCTCGCATCGCGCCGAGCTCGCGGCCGGCGTGAGCCAGGTCGCGCACCATCTCTACCGCATGGGCGAGTCTTCGCTCTGCGTCATGCCGATGTTCCACACCATGGGCGTGCGCAAGATGCTCAGCGCTGCGCTGGTCAACGGCAAGCTCGTGTGCATGCCGGACTATTCGCCGGCCGGCGTGCTGCGCGCCGTCGCGGCCGAGCGCGTGTCGAGCCTCTTTCTCGTGCCCACCATGTTCCACGACATCGTGCGCGAGCCTTCCTTCGCGCGGCACGACCTCTCCTCGCTGTCGCGCCTCGGCTACGCCGGCATGGCGATGACGCCGGTGCTGGTCGAGCACTGCCTCGGCGCGTTCAAGCCGGACGTTTTCATCAATCACTACGGATCGAGCGAGATCTACACCTTCACGATCTGCGACCGCCTGCGCGACAAGCCGGGCTGCGCCGGGCGCGCCGGCCTCAACCAGGTGATCCGCGTGGTCGATCCGTCCGACCGCGATGCCATCGGCGTCGATCTGCCCAAAGGGCAGCCGGGCGAGATCGTCGCCAGCATGGCGAGCCCGGAGGCGTTCACGGGTTACTGGAAGCGGCCCGACGCCGATGCGAAGGCGATCCAGGGCAATTGGTACCGCACCGGCGATCTCGGCCAGTTCGACGACGACGGCGAGCTCTACGTGGTCGGCCGCGTCGACGACATGATCATCAGTGGCGGCGAGAACATCTATCCCGAGGAAGTCGAGAGCGCGCTCGCGCGCTGCCCGGGCGTCGCCAGCGCCGCCGTGGTCGGCATGCCGGACGAGCGGCTCGGCAGCCGCGTCGTCGCCTTCGTCGAGCCGGTCTCGGCCGAGGTGACGTTCGCGGCGATCGATGCCGCCTGCCTCGACACCGGGCTTGCCCGCTTCAAGCGGCCGCGCGAATACGTGTTCGTGAAAGCGATCCCGCGCTCGGCCTCGGGCAAGCTGCTGCGGCGCAAGTTGCGCATCGGGGAGTATGAGAAATTGTGAGATTGGCGAATAGCGAATAGCGAATAGCGAATAGCGGTAGCGAGTAGGGGCCCTATTCGCTATTCGCTATTCGCCATTCGCTACTCGCTATTCGCCATTCGCTATTCGCTACGGCGGCTCTCGCCGCCGAGATTGAAAGGAAACAAACATGCCCAAAGACTACGCCGACATGCGCGCCGCGATCCTGCGCGATCTCGACGGGCTGCGCTACGAGGTGGATGCGGGCCGGCAGATCGGCTGGCTCATCCTCGACCGGCCGCCGCTCAACATCGTGTCCTATCGCGGCCGCAGCCAGATCAACGCCATCATCGAGGCGTTCGGCCAGGACCCGGAGGTGCGCGTCGTCGTCATCCGCGGCGCCAATGGCACCTACACGTCGGGCGGCGACGTGAAGTCGTTTCCGCAGATCGAGACCGACGGCATGTCGCATCTCGCCTGGAACATCGCGGCGCCCGAGCGTTGCCCGAAGCCGGTCATCTGCGCCATGGAGAAATACGCCATGGGCGTCGGCCTCGAGCTCGCGATGGCCTGCGACATCCGCATCGCGACGAAGGACACGCTGCTCGCGCTGCCCGAGGTCTCGCTCGGCCAGATTCCCGGCAGCGGCGGCAGCCAGCGCGTGGCCCGCATCGCCGGGCTGACGCGTGCGATCGACATGATGATGCTCGGCCGCCGCATCCCGGCGCCCGAGGCCCATCAATGGGGCCTGCTCACCCGCGTGGTCGAGGATTCGGCCGCGCTCGACCGCGCGATCGACGAGACGGTCGCCAAGCTCACGGCGCAATCGCCGCTCGCGCTCAAGACCATCAAGCGCGTGCTCGCGACGTCCTACGAGACGGGCATCGGCGTCGGCCTCGAGGTCGAGGGCCACGCCTACGAGAAGCTGCGGTTGACGGACGACTACAAGGAAGGCATCGCGGCGTTCAGCGAGAAGCGCAAGCCGAAGTTCAAGAAGGAATTGTGAGTCGTAGGGTGCGCAAAGCGAAGCGTGCGCACCGTGTGACTCTACGTGGGCAAGAAATGTTTTATTTGGTGAGGAAGCTTAACGATTAGGATGAAGGTTAGTAAAAAAGGCCATAGTGCAGATAAAATATACAAATAGGTATAGATGTTGCCATCCCGCAGCCGGTTTTTGAACATCTCCCACGCACTCATCGATTCGCGGTAAGAGAAATAACGAAGCGCGATCAGGTATGTGAAATTATAGGCCCACATAGCCACCAAAATGGCCAAGTACCACGGGCCGATCGTTTTGAGCAAAAGCAAATCGGGGCTGGGCAGCGGCGCATTCATGGCGAGCCTGCCCCCCGCCTCATCCAACCGATTTCCGCCAATCCGCGCCCTCGTCGATCACCTTTGCCAGATCCACTTCCTCCTCGCCCGGCACGCGAATGCGCTTGTACTTCAGCGCCGGCGCCGACAGCGGCACGGTGGCATCGAAGCCCATCTTGGCGCTCACCCCGTTGTTGCTCGACGGGTCGAGCCGCGAGCCGAGCGCCTCGGAAATGACGACGAGATCGCGGTCGGCCTGGAAGCGCGTCGCGATCGCCCATTCGACCTCGGCCTGATCGTGGATGTCGACGTCCTTGTCGACCACCACCACGTGCTTGATGTCGTAGTGGGCGCCGAACGCGCCCATGATCACATTCTTGCCCTCGCCTTCGTGGCGCTTGTCGAGCTGGACGTTGAGGTGATAGCGGCAGGTGCCGCCGCGCGAGAGGTGGACGTCGAGCACGCCCGGAAAGCTGCGCCGCAGATGCGACATGATGGTCGCCTCGCGCGGGATGCCGCCGAGCAGCAGATGCTCGATGCCGCCGCCGAGGATAGTGTGGAAGATCGGGTTCTTGCGGTGCGTGACGGCGCCGATCTCGATCACGTGCTGCTCGGCCGGATCGCTGTAGTACTGGGGAAACTCGCCGAACGGGCCTTCCATCTCGCGCACCCGCGCGAGAATCCGCCCCTCGAGCAGGATCTCGGCATTCGCCGGCACGCGGATGTCGCTCGAGAGGCACTTCACCACGTCGAGCGGCTTACCATGCAGCGCGCCCGCGATGGTCAGCTCGTCAAGGTCGATCGGCGCGATCGCCTGCGAGGCAAGCAGCGTGAGCGGGTCGACGCCGATGACGATCGCGACCGGCAGGTCGCCGCCCGCTTCCTCCGCCATCTGGAAGAAGCGCAGCGTGTGGCGCGGCAGCAAGAGCACGCCGAGCCGGTTCGGCCCGCTGAGCTGCAAACGATGGATGGTGACGTTCTGCGCGCCGCTCTTCGGGTTGCGCGAGATGAGCAGGCCGGCCGTGATGTAGGGGCCGCTATCGAGCTCATTGTGCGTCGGGATCGGCAGCAGGTGCGGCAGGTCGACGTCGCGGTGCACGATCTCCTGCACGGGCGCGCTCGCGACCTCGCGCCAGGGCAGGGGATTGAGCGCCGCCTCCTGGTAGGTCGCGAGCAGGCGGTCGTTGGCGACGCCCATCGCCTGCGCCATCCAGCCGCGGTCGGAGGTGAGGCCGGAGATCACCGGCACCGGATGCCCGTCGGGACGCGGAAACAGCGTGGCCTTGGTTCCGTCGAGCGTCTTGGCGATGGCGGCGAGCTCGAAGCGCAGCTTCACGCCCGGCCGCGCCACCGCGAGGCGGTTGCTGCCGGCGAGAATGTCGAGCCATGCGCGCAGGTCGGTGACGGGCCTGCGGTCGGATGCGGCAGGAGTGTCAGGTGCAGTGCATTTGTTCATGTGCTATCACGAATCCTCGTTCGCCGAGCCCCCATTGTAGGCAGGTTCTCCGCACAAATCCTTCGTGTCACCGAGGCTCCGTCTTTCCGGTGCCGGTGCCGATGCGGTCGCGGAAGGCGGTAAAATATGCAATCCTGCGCGATTGAGCGCTGAAGTCGAATTCCGGTCACTGAGCTGGTAGAACAGGTCGGCGACGCTCCCCTATGCATCGGTGCTCTCTTCCGCGCCAGCCGGTGGTGTTCCTGCCGGATATCACGACTTGGATCGACCTGTTCACGCACAATGCTGAGCGACACGAATTCTCAGTCGATGTCCTCCGGATCAGCTTGATTGGGGGTCTGTATCTCGCAATATCGGCAGCAGTTTTGCATACTCACTAGCTGTCAAATGACGGCCACTCACGCTTTCGATATCTATCCGATGTTCCGAGCTAACAAAATGAACAAATATTTCATCATTTACCTCGGTAAAACGAACAAAGTCTTCAAAATGCAGGTAACGCTTGACGAGTTTCGAGTGCGGCTCTTTGCCAATGTCAGATATTATCTCTTCGAAAGCTCGACCAATTACCGCTTCCAAGATGGTATTGCAAAACTCAAAAATGCGAATCCGATCGTCCGCACTCAAGAGACGAGCGTATGTACTAGCCGTCCACTTCAATGATTTCTTACTCGTTATTATTTTTTCACCATTTGTGAGCTTGTCATGCTTGGTGTTAGAGCTATTTATTATCTCCAAGAGGTCAGAAAAAAACGAATCACTAGGAAGGTCGCCACGAAGAAAAGGATTGAAAAAGAACCATGTGTAATAAAACATGCCATAATAATGCGGCGCAATCTCTTCTTTCTCTAACAAAGAGTTCTTGACTAAGATAACAGCGTCGATCACATCGGCAGTTTTCATCTACACTCTCCGAGAAAGAAACCAGAGGAACGTGATAAGCGCGGCCAGGAATAATGAAAATAAGGCGCTCAAAAAAATGAAACCATATTGAACCCAGCGTGCCTTAGCATTGTTATTCCGGTATGCCACGTCATGACCAGCCAATATATAATTGCAAATAACTTCTATAATAATCTTCGGTTCAATTTCAGAGTACGGGGGGTATAGCGTAGTTCGCAAATCAGGGGGCATTCCTGGATGCCAAACGCGAATTCTCGTTGCTTGGAAAACACAAAACAACAAGCTGCACGCAAAGAACAGTGATGCATCTATGAACAGGGTAGGAATAATTGATGTGCCAATTTGTAATGTTACAAATTGGGCGGACTCGACGAGGTTCTTCGCTTGCAACAGGCCCGCGCTTATTAGGAGACCAAGGATGGTGGTTAGGAAGTATGCGCTCTTTTCAAGCATGTCTTTTCGGGAGACCTCCCGGTCAAATAAACGCATCGACAGGTTGAGCCGCAATAGATCGATCGAATCGACCGCCGGCCCAGATTCTCTGCTTTTGGAGGGGATATGATCTGCACTCATGGAAATCCAAGTCGTGTTCTCAACTGAGCGCAATTGCTTTTTTAATACAAATCACAGCGAGAGGGCAAGTTCTATCTTCCGCAACTTTTCGAGGTGACGGCGGGTGTCGTGAAGCGTCATGGTGATGGCGACGAGCTGGAAGCGCAGCTTCGTTCCGGGGCGTGCGACCGCGAGGCGGCCGCGACGGGCAAGGATGTCGAGCTAGGTGCGCAGGTCGGTGACCGGCTTGCGCTCGGTCGCGGCGGGGGTGTCGGGCACAGCGCGTTCGTTCATTGCGGAGCCGGTTGGTAGGTCAGCAAAACGCACCTTGCGATTTTGCCCACCTGGGTCATGCTGGCACGGTAGTGTATCACATGAAGCGAATGTCAGTCCGTCCGGGCTCCCTCCCATGAAAATCACCAGCGTCACGGCAATCGTCTATCGTCAGAGCCTCAGGCCCGGCGGGCCGCCGCTGAAATTCGCCGGCGAGCCGCGCTCGACCTTCGAGACGCTGCTCGTGCGGGTCGACACCGACGCCGGCATCACGGGCTGGGGCGAGGCCTTCCCGCACCGCATCTGGCGCGCGGTGAAGTCGCTGATCGAGACGCTGATCGCGCCCGCCTGCATCGGCGCCGATCCGACCGCCATCGCGCCGCTGATGAACCGGCTGATGCGCCACACCTACGGCGTCGGCCGCGCCGGGCCGGTGATGTACGCGCTCTCCGGCCTCGACATCGCGCTGTGGGACATCCTCGGCAAGGCCGCGAACCTGCCCGTCTACAAGCTGCTCGGTGGCTCTCCGCTCGACAAGCTGCCCGCCTATGCGAGCCTGCTCAAATACGGCAACGTCGACCACGTCGTGCAAGTGACCGAGGAAGCGCTCGGCTGCGGCTATCATGACCTGAAGGTGCACGAGACCGGCCGCGACGAGGTCACGGCGGCGGCGAAGATCCTGCGGCGCAAGACCGGCGCCGGCCTGATGGTCGACGTCAATGCGCCGTGGATCCTGCAGGAGGCGCTCGCGGCCGCCGCGCCGCTGCGTGAGCTCAATCTCAAGTGGCTCGAGGAGCCGGTGTGGCCGCCGGAGGATTTTTCCGCCGCCGCGCAGGTGCGCGCGCTGGGCGTTCCGGTCGCGATCGGCGAGAACGTGCTCACGCCCATCGACTTCGCCCGGCTGATCGACGGCCGCTTCGTCGACGTGGTGCAGCCGAGCGTCGTCAAGATCGGCGGCATCTCGGTGATGCGCGACATCTATACGCTTGCCAACGCCGCGAGCGTCGCGGTGGTGCCGCACTCGGCCTATTTCGGCCCCGGCCTGGTCGCGACCGCCCATGTCACGGCCGCGCTGTCGCGCGCGCCGCTGGTCGAACGACTCTATTGCGATCTGAGCGAAAGCCCGTTCGGCGACTGGTACGAGCCGGTCGACGGGTTTCTGACATTGCCGCAAGGACCGGGGCTCGGCATCGAGCCGGATGAAAAGCTACTTGCCAAGCTGCGCGTCGAATGAGGAGATGACCGTAGGGTGGGCAAAGCCGGCCGAGATGCCAGCGTGGTTGTATGAACTCGCTCCCGGCGGCGCACGCCGAATGCTTGAACCGCGTGGGCACGGCGGGTCGGGCGCCGTGCGCTGAACGCGATGTCTCGGCCGCCTTTGCCCACCGTACTACGGCCCGCCGCCTTCGAATGAGGACATCATGAAAATCCGAGAGATCAAGACCAACGTCGTCCGCCTGCCGGCCGAGGAACCGCTCGTGAATGCGCCGGTCGCCGCCTCGATGATGCGCGAATACGTCACGGTGCAGCTCTTCACCGACGACGGCATCGAGGGCATCGGCGTCACCGGCTTCGGCGGCAGGATCATCCGCGCGCTCAAGGCCGCGGTCGACGACCTCGGCGAGGTCGCCAAGGGCGAGAATCCGCTGCGCCATGAGCGGATCATCGCCAAGCTGCGCGCCGCTTCCGCGCCGGCCGGACCTGCCGGCCTCGCGATGCTGGCGCTCGCCGCGATCGACATCGCGCTGTGGGACATCCGCGGCAAGGCCTTCGGCGTTCCCGTCGCGCACCTGCTCGGTGGCCTGCGCGACAAGGTCCCTGCCTACGCGAGCGGCGCGCTGATGCGCACGAGCCCGCTCAAGGACGTGGAGCGCGCCGCCGCCGCCCTGGTCGACAAGGGCTACACGCAGATGAAGACCCAGATGGCGGTCGAGGGTCTCACGCCGGCGCAGGAGATCGAGCGCATCCGCGTGGTGCGCAACGCCGTCGGGCGCGACATCGCGCTGATGTGCGACATCAACCAGCGCTGGAGCGTCGCCGAGGCGATCTCGATCGCGAGCCGCATCGAGGACGTCGGCCTCGCCTGGCTGGAGGACCCCACCGCCGCGACCGATCATCAGGGCCTCGCCGAGATCGCCTCCGCGCTCGCGATGCCGGTGTGCGCCGGCGAGTATCTCTACGGCATCGAGCCGCACCGGCAGTCGCTCGCGCATCGCTCGGTCGACATCGTCATGATCGACGTGCTGCGCGCCGGCGGCATCACGGGATGGATGAAGATCGCCGCCATGGCAGAGGCGTTCAGCCGGCCGGTGGTGAGCCATCTGCTCCCGGAGATCCAGGTGCACACCATCGCGGCGGCGCCGAACGGCCTCACGGTCGAGTACATGCCGTGGACCCGCCGACTGTTCGAGGATCCGCAGTTTCCGCAGCAAGGCGAGATGACGGTGCCGGATGCGCCGGGACTTGGGCTGAAGTTCGCGCCGGACCTGTTTCAGAAATACGGCGTCGGCTGAGGCGTCTTCAGCACGGGCGCCGCCCGCGCCGCCTACTTTCAGTTGAATCGGACTATCCCGGCCCGCGGCAGGAACGTGGGCACGGCCGGGATTGAAATCCGCCCGCCACTTGTCAGACAATATGACAACTGACAGCCGCCCAAAGCGGACATTCGGCGGAGGAAATGCGGAAATGGCGGACGGGGCGGTGGGCATCGTCGACGCGTCGGTCGGCGAAAGCGTGCGGGCGTCCCCGTCGGCGGCGATGCGCCTGGTCGACGCGTTCGCGGAAGGCCTCGTCGTCATCGCCCTGGTCGGCGAGCTCGCGCTGGTGCTCGCCAATGTGCTTGCCCGGGTCTTCTTCCATACTTCGTTTCTGTGGGCCGACGAGATCGCGCGGCTGGCCCTGTCGGTGCTCGCCTTCATCGGCGGCGCGGTCGCGTTCCGCCGGCGCGATCACGCCTTCGTGCGCATCCTGCTCGACATCGTGCCGGCTCCGGCCGAGCGCATGTGCGTCGCGCTCGCCGACGTCATCGTGCTGCTCGTGGTCGGGCTGAGCGGCCTCGCGTCGGCCGAATTCATCGCCTCGAGCTGGGGCGAGCGCACGCCGATCCTGCAGCTTCCCGCCGCGCTCATCGCGCTGCCGCTGCCGCTCGGCATGGCGCTGTTCGCGCTGCATGCGTTCGACAATCTCGTTCGCCGTCACCTGCGGCTCGCCTGCGCGGTCGGCGTCGTGCTCGTCGCCGTGCTGGCGGCCGCAGCGGCAACCCGCGACGCCTGGCTGCCGTGGCTCGGCGACAACGGGCCGATCACGCTGGCGCTGGTGCTGTTCTTCGTCGCGATCTTCGCCGGCGTCCCGGTCGGCTTCGTGCTGATGCTGGCGACCGCCGCCTATCTGTGGGCGACCGACGCCGCCTTCGTGGTGCTGCCGCAGACCATGGTCAACGGCACCGGCAACTTCATCCTGCTCGCCATCCCGTTCTTCATCCTCGCCGGCCTCGTGATGGAGCGCGGCGGCATCAGCGCGCGGCTGGTGCATTTCATCCAGTCGCTGGTCGGCCATTGGCGCGGCGGGCTGCTGCAGGTGACGGTCGCCAGCATGTACGTGGTGTCCGGCCTCTCCGGCTCGAAGCCCGCCGACGTCGCCGCGGTCGGCACCATCATGCGCGACCAGCTGCGCGAACGGCATGGCGCCGGCGAGGGCGCCGCCGTCCTCGCCGCCTCGGCGATCATGGGCGAGACCGTGCCGCCGAGCATCGCGATGCTGATCCTCGGCTCGATCTCCAGCGTGTCGCTCGCCGGCATGTTCATCGGCGGGCTCATGCCGGCCGGCGTGATGGCGCTCTGCCTGATGGCGCTCATCTACGTGCGCGCCCGTCTCGCCGGCACGCCGCGGATGCCGCGCGCGTCATGGCGCACCGTCGGCGAGACCGGCCTGCGCGCCGTGCTGCCGCTGCTGATGCCGGTGATCCTGATCGGCGGCATCCTGCTCGGCGTCGCGACGCCGACCGAGGTCGCGTCGTTCGCGGTGCTCTACGGCGTCGCGCTCGCCATGCTGGTCTATCGCGAGATGAGCCTCGCGACCCTGCTGCGGGCGGTCACCGACACGGCCGCGCTCACCGGCGTGCTCCTGTTCATCTTCGCGGCGGCGTCCGCCTTCTCGTGGACGCTCACCGTCGCGTACCTGCCGCAGCGCCTGGTTGAGCTGCTCAGCGGCGTCGGCAACAGCACCGCGATCTTCATGCTCGGCTCGATCCTGCTGCTCATCGTCGTCGGCGTGCTGCTCGAGGGCCTGCCCTCGCTCAACGTCGTCGCGCCGCTCCTGATCCCGATCGCCGGCAAGCTCGGCATCAGCGAGCTGCACTACTCGCTGGTGCTAATCATCGCGATGGGAATCGGCGGCTTCATGCCGCTCGCCGGCGTCGGCTTCTACGTCTGCTGTGCCATCATGCGCTGCGACATCGAGCGCGCCTCGCGCGCCGCGCTGCCCTATCTCATCGTCATCCTGGTCGGGCTGCTGGTCGTGGCTTTCGTTCCGTGGTTTTCGCTCGCGCTGCCGATATACTTCGGCTTCCGCGTATAAAGCATGATCCCGAAAAGTGGACACCGGTTTTCGGAAGAGATCATGCTCAAACAAAGAGAGGGAGAGAGCACCATGGATCGCAGAACGCTTCTGAAGTCGGGCCTCGGCGGCGCCGCATTGACGATCGCCGGGCCCTATGTCGCGGCCCGCGCCGGCAAGGCGACGCTGCGGTTCGCGCATTTCGCGGCCGAGGACCACCCGGCCCACATCGCCGCCAAGCAGTTCGCGAGCAGGGTCGCGGCGCGCACCAACGGCGACATCAAGATCAACATCTTCCCGAACAACGTGCTCGGCGGTCCGCCCGAGCAGGCGCAGCAGATCAAGCTCGGCACCATCGACATGGGCCTGCCGACGCAAGGCCAGCTCGACAAGTACGCCATCGCGTTCGCGGCCGTCATGCTGCCGTTCATCTGGGACAGCCCGCAGCACGCCTTCCGCGTTCTCGACGGCCCCGCCATGGACTGGCTCGCGCCGCTGGCCGAGGCGCAGGGCTTTGTCCTCCTGCGCAACTGGGACTACGGCTTCCGCAACGTGACCAACAACGTGCGCCCGATCAACGCGCCGGCCGACGTCAAGGGGCTCAAGCTGCGCACGCCGCCCGAGCTGCAGATCCAGGCCTCGCTCGAGGCGGTCGGCGCCATCGTCCAGGCGATCGCGTTCCCCGAGCTCTACCTCGCGCTGTCGCAGAAGGTCGTCGATGGCGAGGAGAACCCGGTCGCCGTGATCTATTTCAACAAGTTCTACGAGGTGCAGAAGCACCTCGCGATCACCCGCCACATCTACAACAACATGATCCACACCGTGAGCGCCGCGGCGTGGAAGAAGCTCACCCCCGACCAGCAAAAAATCTTCCGCGAGGAGAGCGTCGCGGCCGGCGACCTGATGCGCAAGCAGATCGCCGACCAGGAGGCGGATCAGATCAAGAAGATCGCGGCGGCGGGCGTGGCGATCACCCAGCCCGATCTGGCGCCGTTCCGCGCCATGATGGACCCGGCCTACAAGCGCATCGCGGCCTATGCGGGCGAGGAGAACGTCAAGAAGTTCCGCGCCATGGCCGAGCAGGGCCGCACCGGCTGAGCGGCGCGCGATGACCGATGCGACGGCCTCGGCCACGCAGCGCCTCGCGGCGCTGCGCAACCTGTTTCGGCTGGACGGCAAGACCGCGCTCGTGCTCGGCGCGGCGTCCGGCATCGGCAAGGCGTCCGCGGAGGCGCTGGCGGCGCTCGGCGCGGCGGTCATCTGCGCCGACAAGGACAAGGCCGGCGTCGAGGCGACCGCGGCCGAGCTCGCGCCGCACGTCCGCACCGAGGCGCATGTGCTGGACGCGGGCGACGGCGACGCCGTCAACGCGCTTGCGGCCGCAATCGCGGCGGGCCACGCGGCGCTCGACATCGCGGTCACGACGCCCGCGATCCACGTCAGGAAGCTGATGCTCGATTACACCGACGAGGAATACGACCGCGTCGCCGATCTCAACCTGCGCGGCACGTTCCTGTTCCTGCGCGCCTTCGGCCGCATGATGACGCGGCAAGGGCACGGCAGCCTGATCGCCAGCTCCTCCGTGCGCGCGACCACGCTCGAGCCCGGACTTGCGATCTACGGGGCGACCAAGGCAGGCATCATCCAGATGGTGCGCGGGCTCGCCTCCGAGGTCGGCCCGCACGGCGTGCGGGTCAATGCCATCGTGCCGAGCATCGTCGAGACCGGGCTCGTGGCCCCGTTGAAGGCGCGCCCGGAAATCTGGAACGCGCTCGCGGCGCACACGGTGTTCAACCGGTGGGCCGAGCCGCGCGAGGTCGCGGCCGCGGTCGCCTTCCTTGCCTCCGATGCGGCGAGCTACATCACCGGCACCGCGCTCCTGGTGGACGGCGGGTGGACCGCGATCGACGGGCCGCCGACGGGGTTGACCAGGACGCACGGGGATCAGCGATAGTGGCAGCTGACGTGGCGGAGGGCGATGCCGACGCGACGTCGCACGAGGGGCTCGCCGCATGATCTGCCAGTCCTGTGAGGTCGAGGCGCCGACGCGCAAGGTGTTCCTCGTCCGGCACATCGGCGCGAGCGTGATGTTCTTCCACAAGCGGATCGGCGGTCTTTTTTGCCGCAACTGCGTCAACAAGTATTCACGCAGTATTTCTTCATCACCCTCGTGGTCTGCGAAAGCCCGTCGATTCCCGAGGGGCGGGACAACGGTGCCCGGCTGAATCGGAGCTTCGATTGACGTTCGCGTTGGACGCTTTCGAGAAATATGGCGCGCGGTAAAGGCGCCTTCACCCTGCGTGGGGCCCTGGGATCTCGCAGGCGTCAAGTGTCTTGGTCAGAAACTTGACGAGTTCGCCTTCATCGGCGCGGGCTTCAAGGCGGCAAAAAAGCGGAGCAAGGCCGGTCATGACAAGGAGAATGACACCTGCTCCTCCGTACCGTGCGGAAGGTCCATTCGCGACCGATGACAAAAGGAACGTCGCGAAAACGATGAGGCTCACAATCAGCCACGCTGCAAGCCAAGCAACGCACGCCAGGGGAGCTCCAAAACGACAATTGATTCTGGTCTGTCTCGATTCCTCGATCAAGGTGCCGCGAACGACAGTAGGAGGGTACCGATACCATCTGTGTCTGCGCAATCGAAAAGAGGTGTCTCCAACAAATCCCATGACCTCGGTTGGATCAAGAATCGGCCAGCCGATGTTTTCACGCAGCCGGCGAATGCATTCTTCGCGTCGAAGCGGCGATACGAGAACTCGCTTCTCCGCTTCATATCCGAGAACCCACGACAGTCTTTGCGGCCAAGTCCCGCTCATGGCCCCACCTCGGCAGCACGGCCGCGCTTGCAGCGCCGCAGCTTAACCGATTATTTGCGACGCCTCGCTAGCATGTTTGGCTCAAAGTTGTGGGGGCTCCATGCTGCAGTCTGTCGTCATTGCATCCGTGATCGAAGTCGAGCTCGCGCCTGCGCCGATCCCGCCGGACTGGATTCTGAGCGGCACGCCGCAAGCGCATTCACGGCAGCTCGCGCGCAGCCACGATCGCGCGTCATCGGTGATCGCCTGGTCATGCACCGCCGGCCGGTTCAAGTGGCACTACACGGTCGACGAGACCGCGCACATCGTTGCGGGCGAGGTCTTCGTGACCGACGAGAATGGCGGCGAGCATCGGCTGGGGCCGGGCGACACGGCGTTCTTTCCGGCCGGCAGCCGCAGCACGTGGCATGTTCCGGCCGCGGTGCGCAAGGTTGCGGTGTGCCGGCAGGCGATGCCGCGTCCGTTTGCATTTGCGTTGCGCGCCTGGAACCGGCTCGCGCACATCATGGTAGCGGTCTTCTGGCCGCCCGAGGGGACGGCGAGCGATCCGCTTGCGCCGCGGGCGAGCGCGGATGCGCGGAATGCAGGCGGCGTGCGCAACGAGGCGTGACGCGACGCGGCGCCTACCACGCGCCCTTGCGCAGCCCCGCCGCCAGATAGCCCCAGATCGTCGGGTGTGACCACAGCCGCGACGGCAGGTCGACGGTCTGCGGCGTGAGCGTGCCGGCGAGCGCGTCGCGGGCGGCCTGCTCCATCAGCGGCAGCACGGCGGCGAGCTGCAGATAGGGAAACGTCGCGTAGTTGTCCTGCGCGCCCGGCGCGAGCCGTGCCTGGTAGAGCACGGCGCCGGTGTCGATGCCGGGATCGACCAGATGCACGGTGACGCCGAAATTGGCGAGGTCCCCTTCGGCCTTGGCCCAGTAGCCGCCATGGATGCCGCGATATTTCGGCGTGATGCCGGCATGGTAGTTGATGAGCGGCGCCTTGATCGCCGCGAGCGTCTTGCGATCGATGATGCGCGTGCCGAGCAGCAGGATGACGCGCGGCGCAAGCCGCGCGAGGCACGCGAGGCACTCGGGCGAATTGACCGACGGCACCTCGATGCGCTCGCAGCCATCCGGCCAGCGCGGCTCCATCCGATATTGCTCGATGATCACCGCAATGCGCCGCCGCGACGCAGCGGCGAGCAGCCGCGAGAACGCGATGAAGACCAGTTGACCGGCGACGCGCAGCACGCCGAGGCGCTTGACCCGCAGACGGATCAGCTCGGAGCGCGCGATCGGACGCTCGACGATGATCTTCAGGCCGGGAAAGGCGGCGGCGAGCCGGCGCGCCGCGATCCGGCCGAGATCATTCCCGCTGGTGAGAAAAACCACTTCGCTGGGCTGGGTCAAAATCTGATCCGTGCGATCGCTTGGCAGGCAAGGGGCTTGGCGCGGCAATACGGAGCGCCCGGCCGGTTCGATTCGGCAACTGCCGCCCCTGCCGGCATCTTATGCCGTGGTAGGCGCGGCCGGTCCATCATGGCGCGATCAAATTCGCGGTAGCATGCCACCGGGTCGCGACCGCATGCCGAGGCTGTACCCGGTCACGCCGCGTCGACGCGACGGAAGCCGTTGGCGAGCGCGGTCGCGGCGCCGGACATCAGCACCTTGAGGTGGCGCTTTTGCTGGAATTGCCCGTTGAGCGAGATGCGCGGCAGGGCCATGAGCTGCGCCCGATGCTCGGGAAACAGCACGCCCGGCCGCGTCGTCACCGCCGTCTTGTAGCCGATCGCGGCGGCGAGGCGGAATTCGCGCGCGCCGACGATGTCGCGTCCGCCATACGGGTAGGCAAGATGCTCGACCGGGCGGCCGAGCTGCGCCGCGAGCGCCTCGCGTCCGACCGCGAGCTCGGTGCGCGCGACGTCGTCGCTCGCCTTGGCGAGCATCACGTGATTGACGGTGTGCGCGCCGATCGTCGTCAGCGGATCGGCGGCGAGCGCGCGTATTTCATCCCAGGTCATGCACAGCTCGTCGCACAGCGGCGCCATGTCGATGCCGTAGCGCGCCGCCAGCGCGTCGACGCGGGCGTGAATGTCGGCCTCGTCGGCGAGGTCGCGCAGGCGCCAGTAGATGCGCTTGTAGGCGTCGCTCTTCTGCTGCGGCGTCGCGCACGCGAAGGTTTCCTCCGCCGCGTCGAGGCGGACCGTGACCGCGTCGTTGCGGGCGATGACCAGCTCGAGCGCGAGCCACCACAATTTCCCGGCGCGTTGCGGAAAGCTCGTGGGCACGAAGATGGTGAACGGCGCCGCGAAGCGCTTGAAGATCGGGTAGGCCCAGATCCTGTTGTCGCGGTAGCCGTCGTCGAGCGTGATGCAGACGAAGCGCCTGGCGAAATCGCGCTCGCTCAGCCGCCGGCGCATCTCGTCGAGCGAGATGATGTCGATCTCCTGGTCGCGCAGCCATTCGACCGTCTGCGTCAGGAACTCGGGCGTGACCTCGAGCAGCCGGTTCGGCTGGAAGGCGTCGCGCCGCGCCGGGCGCACGTGGTGCAGCATGAGGATCGCGCCGACGCCGGCGCAGAACGGCCGCATCAGCAGATGGGCGCCGCTGAAGTAGAGCGTTTCCAGCCCCGTCCGGATGATGGTCGATTTCACGGCAAGAATCTTTCAGGTCGGATGCAGGCTGGGGAAAAATCGCCGGTCCGGTCGATTTTGCAATCGATTGTTGTACGCTTAGTTAACCGAGACGGGCATCCCGGCGCCGCTATTTCACCAGCTGCAGCATGCGCCTGGGCTCGGCGGCGATCTTGGCAGGCTTGCGCACGAATTCGCCGAGCAGGTGGGCGGCGATGTCGCCGGCAGGCATCGGACGGGCGAAATAGTAGCCTTGCGCCTCGTCGCAGGCGAGGCTTCTGATGAGATCGAGCTGGCGGCCATCTTCGACGCCCTCGACGGTGACGCGCATCTTGAGGACATGGCCGAGATTGATGATGGTGCGCACGATGGTTTCGACGCTCTTGTCGGCGTCCTCGAGATTCTGGATGAACGTGCGGTCGATCTTGATCTTGTCGAACGGGAAGCGCCACAGGTAGCTCATGCTCGAATAGCCGGTGCCGAAGTCGTCCATGACGATCGCGACGCCGAGCGCCTTGAGCTCGGCGAGCTGCGCCATCACGGTTTCGGTGTGCTCGAGCAGCAGGCTCTCGGTGATTTCGAGCTGCAGGCGGCCCGGGTCGAGGCCCGTTTCATCGAGCACCGAACGCACGGTGCCGACGATGGTGCCGTCGAACTGCACAGGCGACAGATTGACCGCGACCGTGAGCTCGTCGGGCCATTGCGTCGCGGTGCGGCACGCCTGGCGCAACGCCCAGGCGCCGATGCGGCCGATCATGCCGATCTGCTCGGCGATCGGGATGAAGGTCGTGGGCGATACCGGCGAGCCGTCGGCGGCGCGCAGGCGTAGCAGTGCCTCGAAGCCGGTGGTGCGGCCGGCGGCGACATCGACCAGCGGCTGGAAATGCAGCTCGAACTCCTCGTTGCGCGTCGCCTCGCGAATGCGCCCTTCGAGCCGCAGCCGCGCCTGCAGCTCGGCGTCGAGATCGGGCGTGAAGAAGCGGCGGCAATTGCGCCCGTCCGATTTGCACCTGGACAGGGCGAGGTCGGCGCTGCGGATCAGCCGCTCCGGATCGCGACCATCGAGCGGCGCAAGCGCGATGCCGATGCTCGCGGTGGTCGGAATCTCGTGGCCGCCGACGACGAACGGCTGGGCCATGATCTCGAGCAGCCGCCGCGCGAGCTTTTCGGCTTCGGTCCTGCCGGCAATGTCGGTCTGCACGATGACGAACTCGTCGCCGGCAAGCCGCGCGACGATGTCGCCGGGGCGGGTCGTTTCGCTGATGCGGTCGCCCATGAGGCGGATGACCGTGTCGCCCGCCTGGTGGCCGAGCCGGTCGTTGATATCCTTGAAGTGATCGAGATCGAGATGCAGGATCGCGATCTCGCCGCCCGTCCTGACGGCACGGTCGAGCGCTTCGGTCATGCGCTCGGCGAGGTGCGACCGGTTGGCGAGGCGGGTCATCGCGTCGTGTTTGGCGAGGAAGCTGATTTCCGCGTCGGCGCGCTCCTTCTCCAGCGTCCGGCGATACCAGGCGCCCGCCGGAACCAGGAAGGCGAGCGAGGTCAGCGCGCAGAGGCAGCCGGCCGCCACCAGGAACGCGTGATAGACGCGGTTGCGCTCATCGGTCTGGTCGACGAAGGCGGCGACCACCGCGATCGGGCGGCCGGCGGAAAGCACCGGCACGTAGGCCTCGGCGTAGAACGCCGGCAGGTTCTGGACGTCGCCCTCCTTGACGGCGGCCGACATCATGCCGGTCTTTGCCGCCGCCGCCGCCTCGGGCCGGAATTCCGACACGTCGACGAGCGCCGTCTGGTGGCGGTCGGCGACGAGCTGGGAGTAGCCCTGGCGGTTGAAGATCTCGTAGCGATAGAGCACGCCCTCGCGCACCGACCAGTCGAAGAACGTCATGCTCCTGGACGAGGGCTGCTGGCCGGCCGCGATCTGCTCCAGGTCGCCGACATTTTCGGCGAGGAGGCGTGCCCATCGCTGGGCGATGGCGACCGCGTGCTGGTGCAGCAGATAGTCGGTCGTGTACTTGACGACCGCGAGCGTCCCGCCGATCAGCGCGGCGAGCACCAGGACGATCAACAGCGCGGTACGTCGGACCGTCATGACAATGACCTGGTGCACGCGGGAGCCCCAGTTCATCGCATCGCGGACAGGATGACGCATCGGGGAAACTACGCAGCCGGCGGCCCACTTTCGGCCGCTTGGTTGTCAGAACGTGAATCGGCTCGCTTAGCGTGAATGGCGGGAGCTAATCGACGCGCAAGGCGGTTGCGCGTGCGCGCGACGCTACTCCTGATGGAGGTTCGCGATCTCGTTCTCGACCGCCTCGAGCAGCGACTGGTAATGCGGATTGCCCGCTACCAGCTCGTCCCGCACCAGCTTGAACGCGGCATCGATCCGCTTGGCGTCGGCGGCCGACGGCATCACGATTTGGCGCTTCGGGTCCGATTGCAACTGCGCCATGGCGTTCTCGTCGAAGCGCGCATCCGTCTCGGCGAACCGTTGCGCCGTCCAGGTCCCGCTGTGTTTCTGTATAATGGCCTTCGCCTCCTCGGGGAGATTCTCGAAGACCCGTCGGTTCATGACGAGGGCCATCGGCGTGACGCCAATCGTCATGAGAAAATGATGCGTGGCGACGCGGCTGATGCCGAAGTCTTCCAGCGTCCCACGCGTGATGGTCGCGGCAGCGATGTCGCCGCTGCTCAGCGCATTGGCGATGTCGGTCATCTGCATCGGCACCGGGATGGCGCCGAGCTTCTCCATGGCGGCGGCCTCGCCCGCATTGGCGACGCGGATGCGCTTGCCCTTGAGGTCGAGCGACGAGGCAATCGGCACGCGGCCGTGCAGCGATTTTGGCTCGGTCGCGAACGCGCCGATCACGACGAAGTTGCGGTAGCCGCGCAGCGCCTTTTCGGCGATCAGGCGCGTGAACACGTAGGTCGCCTCGCGGCCGTTGCGGAAGAGGCCGGGCAGCTCGATCACGGCGTCGTCGGGAAACAGGTCCGGCGTATATCCCGGGACAATGAAAGCGAGGTCGGCGCCGCCATCGAGGACGAGCTTCGGCTGCGCCGCCAGGTCCTTTGCAAGGACCCCGCTCGGATAGAGCTGGATCTCGAGCAGGCCTTTCGCGTCGGCGTTGACCGCTTCGATGAAGGGCTTGATGGCGGCCTGATAGCGCGCCGCGCGATCCGAGCTGAAGAACGCGAGCTTGAGCTTGATCGGTTCTGCGCGGGCGGCGGTGGCGGCGGCAATAAACGCAAACAGCGCAATCGCGCAGTTGCGGGCGGTTCTCGTCATGGGGTCATCGGCCTCATCGGCGGCGCGCCGTGTCCTGTCGGTCGGCGCAACGTGCGGGAGACGCGGCGGCGAGCGTTACACGCAATCGGTTTATTTTTGCTTGTCGCCGGTCGCCGGTTTTGCGCCGTGCGCACCCGGTAAGTATTCGTACGTAACGGGTGGCTCGCCCGCGTCGGCGGCGCCGCAAGGCTACGGCGCGACGCGCACGGGCTGTTTCGTCGCCGCGGATGCGACCACCGCGTCGAACGCCGCCATGCCGTGCAGCACCTCGGCGAGCGGAACCGGATAGGGAGTCCCGTCGATGATCGCGCGCGCGAACGCGCTCATCTCGGCGTTGAGCATGTCGAAACCGGCGAAGTCGAGCTGCTCGCCGGGCGGCGCGCTCACCGGGCCGGTCGGCGGGCGATCGGAGGTCGGCACGAAGCGGAAGCTCTGCAGCGCCGCGCCGGAGACCTCGGCGAGGCCTTTCGTGCCGTAGACCGCGAAGCTGAAATTCGTGGCGGTCGCGACCGAGCAGAAGATCGTCGCGGTCGCGCCGCTCGCGAACGCGAGCAATATGGTGGTCGTGTCGTCGGCGGGCCCGGCGCCGTGCACGCCGGTGACGCAATGCACCGCGCTGATTTTTCCGCCGAACTCGATCATGTGGTCCATCAGGTGCACGCCGACCGCCGTCATGGCGCCGGCCGGCGCCTCGTCGGGATCGGCCCGCCAGTTGTCCGCCGCGATGAACGACTGCGTGCTGGTCGTGTGCTGGCCCACCATGGCGACGATCGCGCCGAGCCGGCCGGCCGCCTGTCGGTTGCGGATTTCGACGATCGACGGATGAAAGCGCCGGTTGAAGCCGACCGCCAGCACGATGCCGGCCTTGCGCGCGACGTCGACGGATGATTGCGCGCTCGCGAGATCGAGCGTGATCGGCTTCTCGACGAAGACGTGCTTGCCGGCGGCGGCGGCCTGCGCGATCTGCTCCGCATGGCGGCTGTGCGGCGTCGCCAGCACCACGGCGTCGATGGCCGGATCGGCGAGAATCTGCGCATAGGTGTCGACGAAGCGCATGCCCTTCTCGCGGCAGAATTCCTCCGCGCTTGCGCGCGTGCGCGTGTGCGCCGCGACGAACCCGATGTCGGCGCTCCTGCCCTGCACCGAATTGACGAGCGAGCGGCCCCAGCGGCCGAGGCCGAGAATTGCTGCGCGGATCATGGATTGCAGTCCGACTTTCCCAAATAATAATGTCCCCTCATAGTTGGTGAAGTCGAGCCTGACCAGGGGAGCAAGCGTGCCATCAGCCGCCATCATCGGCGTCGGCCAGTCGGCCTATGTGCGCCGGCCGGCGCCGGGGCAGTCGACCCACACCTTCATTCGCGACGCCGTGGTCGCGGCGCTGCGCGACGCCGCGGTCGACGCGCGCGACGTGCACGGGATGGCGGTTGCCTCGTTCTCGCTCGCGCCCGACACCGCGGTCGATCTTGCGTGGAAGCTCGGGCTGCCGCTGCGCTGGCTGCTGCAGGACACCAATGGCGGCAGCTCGGCCATGAACATGCTCGGCCATGCGCTGCGCGGCATCGAGGGCGGCGCCGCCGACGTCATCCTGCTGGTCGGCGGCGACGCGACCGGCCTTGCGGGTTACGGCAGGATCGCCGCGAACTACAACATCGCGACGCGCGATCACCTGGCGCCGCTCGGCCACGGCGGGCCGAACGGCGTCTATGCGCTGGTGACCTCGCGCCAGATGAAGAAGTACGGCCTGGCAAAATCCGACTACGGCCAAATCGCGATCGCGCAGCGCGCCTTCGCGGCGAAGAATCCCTTCGCGGTCTATCGCGCGCCGCTGACCATGGCGGAATATCTCGCGGCGCCGATGGTCGCCGATCCGCTGTCGCGCTACGACTGCGTGCCGGTGGTGGCCGGCGCCCAGGCGATCGTGCTGGCGCATCCGGATCGCGCCCCGCGCGGGCGCGCCGCTGTCGGCGTGCGGGCGCATCGCGCGAGCTTCAACTATGACAACCAGGCGGGCGACGGCCTGCGAACCGGCATCAGCACGTTTGCGGCAGAGCTGTGGCAGGCTGCGGGCGTTGCGCCGCGCGACATCGACGTGGCGAGCATCTACGACGACTATCCCGCCATGGTGCTGGCGCAGCTCGACGAACTCGGCATGATCGCCGGCCACGATCTCGCGCGCTTCTGCCGCCGCGACATCGGCGAGCAGCGGCGCGCGATCAACACCTGGGGCGGCATGCTGTCGGCCGGCCAGCCGGGCGGTCCGGCCGGCGGGCTCAACGCCATTTCCGAAGCGGTGCTGCAGCTGCAGGGCCGCGCCGGCGAGCGGCAGGTCGCGGGCGCGCGGCTTGCCGTCGCGACCGGCTACGGCATGACCATGTATCGCTACGGCGGCACGGCCGCGGCCGCCATCCTGGAGCGGGTCGAATGAGCGCAGGCGTCGGCATCTGGCGGTGCAAGGGCTGCGGCACCAAGCTGTTTCCGCAGCGGCTCTTGTGTCCGCACTGTCACGGCGCCGAGTTCGACGAGGAGCGCGTGCACGAGGGCGTGGTCGAGGAGATCGCCGTGATCCGTCACATGATCGGGCAGGAGAACTGGCAGCCGCGGCGCATCGCCAATGTGCGCACGCAGGACGGGCCGATGATCACGGTCGGGCTGCGCGATGAGGTGGGGGAGGGGGCGGTGGTGGAGCTGTTTGAGGAAGAAGGCGTGCCGTTCGGGAAGGCGAAATAGAGAACGCGTCATTGCGAGGAGCGCGAAGCGCGACGAAGCAATCTCGATCCGTATGCGCATGAGCAAGCGGTGCGAGATTGCTTCGCTTCGCTCGCAATGACAGCTACCCCGTCTTCCCCCACGCCTTGTCCGCGTCGATCACCCGCCGCGCCGCGGCCGCCATCGCGACGTCGATCATCTTGCCGTCGACCGTGGTTGAGGCGTGGCCCTGCGCGACCGCCCTGTCGTACGCCTCGAGCACGCGCGCGTAGTAGTCGAGCTCGGCGGCGCTCGGGCGGTAGAGCCGGTTGCACGGCTCGATCTGCGACGGATGGATCAGCTTGCGGCCGCGGTAGCCGAGCCGGCGCGAGAGATCCGTGTCGCGCTCGAAGCCTTGCGCGTCGCGGATGTCGGCGAAGACGCCGTCGAGCGGCGTGTCGAAGCGCGCGGCGCGCGCCGCGATCAGCACGTGCTGGCGCGCGTGCAGCATCTCGGGACCGTCGAGCGACCAGGTGCAGCCGAGATCGGTGTTGAGGTCGCCGTCGCGCGCGCCGCCGAACGACAGCGAGACGACGCGCGGCGCCGCGGTCGCCATCTCGAAGGCGCTGATCACGCCGCGCGCGCTCTCGACCGAGGGCACGAACTTGGTCGTGCCGGGCGCGATCCCGCGCGCGCGTTCGAGATCGCCGATCAGCCGGTCCCACAGCAGCACCTCTTCGCGCGTGTCGACCTTGGGCGCGATCAGCCCGACGAGGCCGGGCACGCCGATGATGGCGTCGAGATCGGCGCGGCCATGGTCGCTGGCGATCGCATTGGGACGCACCCATACGCGTCCGCTCGCCACCTTCGGCGCGAATTTCCGCACCGCGGCGCGCGCGACCGCCTTCTCGGCGGCCGGCACCGAGTCCTCGAGATCGAGCAGCAGCGCGTCGGCGGGCAGGCCGATCGCCTTGTCGAGAAATTTCTCCCGGTTGGCCGGGACGTAGAGAAAGCTGCGGGCGAGGGGCATGAGGCTTTTTCCAATGCTCGGATCCGTAGCCCGGATGGACCCCCGCGAAAGCGGGGGGAAATCCGGGGACAGCCTATCCGCGGAAGCGCTTTCCCCGCATTCCGCTTCGCTCCATGCGGGCTACTCGGCTACTCGGCGGCGACCGATGTCTCCGCCGCGAGCCGCGTCACGCCGGCCGCGGCCAGCTCCGCGATCGCGGCGGGCGCATAGCCGAGCTCGCGCAGGATTTCCTCCGAATGCTCGCCGAGCAGCGGCGCGTAGCGGTTGATGTCGGGGCCATCGTGGTCGAGCAGCACCGGGTTGCGCACGGCCTTCAACTTGCCGAGGCGGGGATGCTCGACCTCGCGCACGACGCCGCGCGCGACGATATGCGGATCGGCGAACACTTCCTGGAAATTGTTCACCCGCGCGCACGGAATGCCGGCCGCGGTGAGCGCGGCTTCGAGCTCGGCCGACTCGCGCACCCGCACCGCCGGCTCGACGAGCTCGAGCAGCGGCGCCTCATATTCTTTGCGGCTCGCATAGGTGGCGAAGCGCGGGTCGCCGACATGGACGCCGAGACCCAGCACCTGCATCAGCTTCCCGAACAGCGCGTCGTTCGGCGTGCCGATCGCGAGATAGCGGCGGTCGCGCGTCTCGAACAGCTGATAGGGCGCGTTGAGCCGGTGCCGGTTGCCGAGCGGCTGCGGCACGCTGCCGGTCGCGAGATATTCGGCCGCCTCCCAGGCGGCCGCCGCGATCGAGGCCTCGACCAGCGAGACGTCGGCGATGCGGCCTTCGCCCTGGCGCGCCGCGCCGACGAGGCCGGCGAGCGTCGCGTAGGTCGCAAACAGCGCGCCAAAAACGTCCGCCGTCTGCAGGCCCGGCCGCGTCGGCATCTTGCCGGGTTCGCCGGTGACCGACAGCGGCCCCGCGAAGGCCTCGATGATCAGGTTGACGCCGGCGCGCCGGCGATAGGGCCCGGTCTGGCCGAAGCCCGATACCGACGTGTAGACGATCTTCGGGTTGACCTTCTTCACATCCGCCGAACCGAGACCCATCTTTTCCAGCGCGCCCGGCCGATAGGCTTCGAGCAACACGTCGGATTTGGCCGCGAGCTTGAGCAGGATCTCGCGTGCGGCCGGCTGCTTGAGGTCGAGCACAAGGCTGCGCTTGTTGCGGTTGAGGGCCGCAAAGCTCACGCTTTCGCCGCGCGTCTGCGGCGGCATGGCGCGGCCCATGTCGCCCTTCGGCGGCTCGACCTTGATCACGTCGGCGCCCATGTCGGCGAGCAGCGTGCCGGCGAGCGGGCCGGCGATGAAGTTGGCAAGCTCGATGACGCGGATTCCGGCGAGCGGCTGCGACATGCGAATTTCCTGAACTTGCGGTGCGCTGCGTCCGGCGTCGCTACTTGATCTTGAGCCCGGCCTTGTCGACGATCTCCTTATACATCGGAACCTCGCGCGCGAGGCGCGCGCGGAAGGCGTCGGGCGGCTCAGCCGTGACCGGCAGTCCCGACTTGGCGTAGCGCTCGCGCATGTCCGGCCGCGCCAGAATGGCGGCAATTTCCCTGGCGAGGTGCGTGATGATGGGTTGCGGCGTGCCGGCGGGCGCGAAGATGCCCTGGAACGTGTCGTTCGCGGCGTCATGGATGCCCTGCTCCTCGAGCGTCGGCAGGTTCGGCAGATCGGGCCAGCGCTTCGTCGCCGTGACCGCGAGCGCGCGCAGCTTGCCGGACTCGATCATCGGCTGCAGCGAGCCGAGCGCGGCGGTGTACATGTCGACCTGCCCGCCGAGCGTGGCCACCAGGGCCGGGCCCGCGCCCTGGAACGGGATGTGCACCATCTTGATGCCGGCGCGCAGCTGCAGCAGCTCGCCCGCGAGGTAGGGCGTCGTGCCGGCGCCCGGGCTCGTCCAGTTGAGCTTGCCCGGATTGGCCTTCGCCTTGGCGATGAGGTCGGCCAGCGTCTTGAACTCGGACTGCGCCGGCGTCACCAGCGCGTTCGGCGAGGCGCCGAGCACGATCACGGGGGCAAAATCCTTGAACGGATCGTAGGGCGGATTGGCGTAGAGGCTCGGGTTGACCGCGAAGGCGCTGGAGCAGACCAGGAAGGTGTAGCCGTCGGGCGCGGCGCGCTTGGCGACCGAGATGCCGATATTGCCGCCGGCGCCGCCGCGGTTCTCGACGATCACCGGCACCTTCAGCGCCTCGCCGAGCGGGGTGGCGATGAGCCGCGCCGCGATGTCGGTGCCGCCGCCGGGCGGGAAGCAGGCGATCAGCGTGATCTGGCGCTCCGGCCATTCAGCGCGCGCCTGCGGCGTCGCGCTCAGCGCCGCAAGCGCGGCAAGCGCCGCCGGCGCAGCCATTCGCCGCATGAAAGCTCCGGCGCGCGTCGTCGACGGCATCCGATCCTCCCCGGTGTTCCTTCGTTTCCCGTCGATTATGGCAGCGATTTCGCGGGTCGTCATGCATCGGCCACGACATGCGCCCATGCGCCGAAGGCGCTTTGCGGCGCAAATCCGGCATGCTTCAATCGCGCCAAAGCCGCGCCACGGAGACAGCGCATGCCGCATCTGACCACCGACGACGGAGTGAAGCTCTATTACGAGGAGGTCGGCGCCGGCATCCCGATCGTGTTCGTGCACGAGTTCGCCGGCGACGTGCGCTCGTGGGAGCCGCAGCTGCGCTATTTCGGCCGGTTCTACCGCTGCATCGCCTACAACGCGCGCGGCTATCCGCCCTCCGACGTGCCGGCCACGGTCGACAGGTACTCGCAGGACCGCGCGCGCGACGACATCCGCGCGGTGCTCGATGCGCTCAAGATCGACAAGGCGCATATCATCGGCCTGTCGATGGGCGGCTTTGCCACCGTGCATTTCGGCATGACCTATCACGACCGCGCCCGCTCGCTGGTGATCGCCGGCTGCGGCTACGGCGCCGAGCCCGACAAGCAGAAGCAGTTCCGCGAGGAGGCCGCCGCGACCACGAAGCGCATCGAGGACCTCGGCATGACGAAGGTTGCGGAGACTTACGCACTCGGCCCTTCGCGCGTGCAGCTGCAGAACAAGGACCCGCGCGGCTGGCAGGAGTTCTTCGATCAGCTCAAGCAGCACTCGTCACAGGGCTCGGCGCTGACCCAGCGCGGCGTGCAGAGCCGCCGGCCCTCGCTCTACGACCTCGTCGACAGGCTCAAGACCATCACGGCACCGACGCTGATCATGACCGGCGACGAGGACTTTCCGTGCCTCGAGCCCGGCATCCTGATGAAGCATCACATTGCGAGCGCCGGCCTGGTCGTGATGCCGAACGCCGGCCACGCCATCAACCTGGAAGACCCCGCGGCGTTCAATCGCCACATCGAGGAATTCCTCCACGCCGTCGACGTCGGCGCCTGGCGCAACCGCGACCCGCGCGCCATGTCGGCGACGATCCTGGGCGAGCAGCGGTAAGGCAGGGAGCCTGCCGCTACCCTCCCGCCCGTTGGCGGGGAGGGTCGGCCGCGCGAGCGAAGCGAACGCGGACGGGGTGGGGGGACTACGCTTGCTCTGAAGTTGCGGTGTCGCGGATGTCGCTTGCCTCTGAGCAAGCGGCACCCCCCACCCCTGACCCCTCCCCGCCACTCGCTTCGCTCGCGGGGGGAGGGGAACCCAAACGCAGTGCCATCGATCTACGCGCCGCGGACCCGCTCGACCACCGCCATCGCATCGTCCGCCGCATCGCCGTGCCAGGCGATGTGCTGGTCGGGCCGCACCAGCACGAGCTTGCTGCGGTAGAGATCGTTCTCCGGCGGCATGAGGCGCACGGTCTTGAGCGGCACGCGGCGCGCGGCGGCGGCCTTGGCGAAGGCCGCGCGGTCGTCCGCGTCCGCGCCGAAATCGAGCAGCGTGAATCCCGGCCCGAACAGGTCGAACAGCGCCTTGCCGGGCGCGAGCCAGTAGTGCGGCGCGCGCGCACCGGGGCGCACGTGCGGCTCGTAGCGGTCCCAGTGATCGGGCGGCGCCGGCGTGCCGTCGTCGCACACGAGCGGCGAGCCCTCGTAGCGCTCGCCGAGCTGCAGCCCGACCGTGAGATATTGCGGCCGGTCGTCCGCCATGATGCGGGCGCCGAATGTCTCGCGCGCAGCCTGGGCGTCGGCGCCGTCCGCTTCGCAATCCGCCGGCGGCATCCACCGGTCCATCACCTTGGTGCATTCGATGCCGAGCCGCGAATTGCGCACGCCGAACGGCCGCCGCTCGCCCTCGTAGGTTTCGGTGAGCCGCGGCCCGGCCCAGCCGTGGTGCTCGGCGGCGATCTTCCAGCACAGATTCATCACGTCGCCGATGCCGGTGTTCATGCCGAGGCCGCCGAGCGGCGTGAACAGGTGCGCGGCGTCGCCGGCGAGAAAGACGCGGCCCGCCTGGTAGCGCTCGGCGACGAGCGCGAGCCCGCCGGTCCACGGGCCGCCCGAGATGATGTCGAACGGCACGTCGGCGCCGAGCAGCCCCGCAATGGTCGCGCGCGCATCGACCGCGCGCCGGTCGATGCCCTTCGGCACCTGGTAGTGCACCACCCAGGTCTCGCGCCCGTCCTGCGAATACATCATGCCGCGCATCTCGCGGTTGATGATCCAGGTCATGTGCGTCGGCATGCGCCGGCTCGCCGCCATCAGGGTCGGGGCGCGGATGAAGGTCGACAGCATCGTGCCGCCCATGAAGGCGCGGTGGGTGGTGCCGTCCTCGCCGACCATGCCGAAGCCGAGCGCCTTGCGCACCGTGCTGCTCGCGCCGTCGACGCCGAGCAGGTAGCGCGCGCGGATGTTTTGTCGCGCGCCGGTCGTGACGCTCTCGACCTGCGCGGTCACGCCGGCATCATCCTGATCGAACGAGCGCAGGCGCCAGCCGAAATGCACCTGCGCGCCGTGCGCGCGCTCGGCGCAGCGCTTGAGCGCGCGCTCGAGCACGATCTGCGACACCGTGTTGGGCAGCTCGGGCGTCGGCCAGTCCGAATAGGGGCGCGGCTGGCGGCCGTATTCGTAGCCGCAGAAGCGCGTCACATAGGCGCTGGCGCGCGCGAGCCCGGGCGGCAGCCCTTCGGATCGCAGCTCGCCCGCGATGCCGAGCCGGCGGAAATGCTCCATCGAGCGCGCATTGGTGTTGTTGCACTTCGGGTGCCTGGCGGTCTCCAGGTTCTCGCTCACCAGCACGTTGGGCACGCCGCGCGCGTTGAGCTCGATCGCCGCCGACAAGCCGACCGGCCCGCCGCCGACGATCAGCGCGAAAGGTTTGGTGTCGATGTCCGATGTCGTCATGTTCCGGCCGTCAAGACCCGCGCGCCCGCGGGCAATTCATTAGCGCAGATCCCGGCGAAGTGGATACCGGTTTCCGTCGATGATCCCGACTCCGACCCGTTGCGGAGGCGGCGCGCGCGACGCATAGTTCTCGGACCATGCTGCCGGACCTCATCGAACTTGTTCCCCCGAGCCGTCGGACCGATGCAACCGTCGTCCTGCCGGGCTCGAAGAGCCTCACCAATCGTGCCTTGATTCTGGCAGCTCTTGCGAGCAATCCCGTCGTCCTGCGCGGTACCCTCTGGAGCGAGGACACGCAGGCGATGGTGAGCTGTCTCGATCGGCTGGGATTCCGTATTGACGTGGCGGATGATGCGGCCGAGCCGGCCAACCGCACCCTCACGGTTTACGGATGCGGCGGGAGAATTCCCAACGCCGGCACGCCGGCGCAGCCGCTCGAGCTCTTCGTCGAGAATGCCGGCACGGTCGCGCGCTTCCTGCCGCCGTTCCTGTGTCTCGGCCAAGGCGCCTACCGCGTGAGCGGCGTCCCGCGCATGCACGAGCGACCACAGGCCGCGCTGATCCATGCCTTGCGCGAGCTCGGCTATCGCGTCGACAGCGCAAACGACCGCCTCCCTGCCGTCATTCACGGCACCGGCCCGCGTCACGGCGCAACATGCAGCGTGAGTGTCGAGGAGAGCTCGCAGTTTGCATCGGCACTGCTTCTCAGCGAACGCATCGGCGGCTGGAACGTGAGGGTGACCGGCGGCAACGAGGATGAATTACCCTATGTCGACATGACACGGCGCTTGGTGAGCGATTTTCCCTGGGATGGCGGTGCCTATGACGTGGAGCCGGATGCGTCCGGTGCCAGCTATTTCTGGGGGGCGCATTGGCTTCTGCGTGACAGCGGGAGCCGCATCACCGTGATGCCTGCCCCTGCCAGCGGCATGCAGGTCGACCAGAAGTTTCGCCATCTCATGCTCGAGCAGGCGTGGCAGCCCGTCTTGTCGCGCAGCACCGACCTGGCCGACAGCATCATGACCGCGATCGTGCTTGCGCCCTTTGCTCCATCCGCCACGCTGTTCATCGACCTCGGCCGGTTGCGAGTCCAGGAATGCGAACGTGTCCAGGCCTTGCGTACCGAGTTGACCAAATGCGGTGCCCACGTCGAGGAGATCCGTGACTCGCTCAGGATCGATCCCGGCCCCCTGCGCGGGGCGGAGATCGAGACCTACGGCGATCACCGTATCGCAATGTGCTTCGGCATGCTTGGGTTGCGGGTGCCCGGAATCCGCCTGCGAAACCCCGCGTGCGTGCGCAAGACCTTTCCCAACTTCTTTGCCAAGCTCGCTGAGCTCGGCGTCGTGATTCAGCATGCTGCGGCCGGCACGCGCCTTTCCGGAGCCGACCTGTTGGCTTAAGTGGCTTTCTTCCTTTGGCGCATGTTCTTGTCGGCGAACCGGGGTCCACGCCGGATCAGGTCCGGGGCAGGCTTTCGCCGGAACCTGCGCTAAATTAGCGGCCGAGCAGCATCGCGATCCTGGCGCTCAGCAGCTTCCACATGAGCTTGCCGTTATGTGTCCTGTAGCTGGGAATATCGTCGGCTCACGATGACCATCACGATCACGGCCTTTGAACGGTCACCCGATGGCGGCAAGGGACTGGCGCGCGATACGCGCGTTCGCTGGGCGCTGGAAGAGGTGGGCCAACCTTACGAGGTTCGTCTGGTTTCGTTCAAAGCGATGAAGGAACCCGCGCATCTGGCGCTGCATCCTTTCGGCCAGATTCCGACCTATGAAGAAGGCGATCTCGCCCTGTTCGAGACAGGCGCGATCGTGTTCCATATCGCCGAGCGCCATGCCGGCCTGCTGCCGGACGATGCGAATGACCGGGCGCGCGCGATCGCATGGATGTTTGCCGCGCTCAACACGGTAGAGCCGCCGATCCTCGAGCTCGGAACCGCCAGACTGCTGGAGGGCGACAAGCCCTGGTCCCGGCAGCGCATGCCGCTGGTCGAGGATCGCGTCCGCGACCGGCTGGGCCAGCTTTCCAGTCGCCTTCGCGATGCCGGCTGGCTCGATGGTGCGTTCAGCGCGGGCGACCTGATGATGGTGTCGGTGCTGCTCAGGTTGAAATCATCGGGCCTGCTGGACGAATACCCGAATCTTGCCGCTTACGTCGCCCGCGGCGAAGCGCGGCCCGCCTACAAGCGGGCTTTCGACGCTCAATTGGCGGTTTACACCGGCAAGCCGCCGACCCGCTGATCGAGCTCCGTCCTGGGCTGCACAGCCGCCGGAATTGAAACTTTCGCCGCGAGAACGGCAGTGTGCGCTCAGCCTGTTCTCAGGGACGGCGCAGTGCGGTTCCGGCTCGCCCCTCGAGTCCCATGTCGAGGGACCCGTCCAAACCGAGCAGCGACTCCCGGGTTGCTTCGTAGGGAACAATCGTGCCGACATAGACCGCGATGGCCACCGCGTGCATCCTGTTTCTTGCGCGGAGCTTGACGACGATCGAGGCCGCATGCACCTCGACTGTGCGCGGAGAAATGCCGAGCCTCTGGGAAACGCTCTTCGCGGTTCCTCCTTGTGCAAGCAGCGCAAGGACCTCCCGCTCGCGAACGCTCAACGTTTCCAAGGTCCTGATTGCGTTTTGGCTATTCGAGTCTGCCCCGTCCATGCGTGGCACGCTGTCACAGCATGCCGATGGGTTCATTGACGTGTATCAAATTTCTCGCCGGGCACGTCGTGACGGATTTCGAGGAAGAGCATTAGTCCGCCGATCGCGATGCGCCCGCCTTGCGGCGCCGCTCGCCGCCTCACGCCACCCCCAGGTTCGGATACACCAGCCGGCGCCGGAAGCCCGCAATCCGGTCCGCGACCGGCTCCGCGAAGGTGAGCGCCACGGCATCCCACTGGTCGGGGCTCGCGGCGCCGCGGCGGCGCATGTCGTCCTTCTTCTCCAGCAGCAGGCGCGTGTTGCTGTCATAGGTGTAGCCGGGGCCGCAGGCGTCGGCCTGCAACGCGTCGCAGTCCGGGATCTGCGCGCCGGCGGGATCGGCGAGCCAGTCCTTCGACTTCATCCACATCTCGGCGCGGCGGTTGGCGGGGCCGCCGGACGGGCGGCCGTGCGCGTCGCGCGGGGCCGGCTCGAACGGGGCGGAGCCGAAATTGATGCCGCGCACGATCTCGCCGTAGCCCATCTCGGCGAGGCGGTCGTGCACGCCGGCGCCGACGCCGCCGACGTCGATGAAGACGCGCCGAGGCCTGTCCGCGTCGCTCGCGCTGCCGCCGGACGCCCTGCCGGGAGCGCCTATCGATCAAAATAAGCCTCGATTTCCGCTCGGAAATGGGGGAGGCGTTCGTTCCAATTATGCAGCCGAAGGCTGAGCATTGCCTCGATGTTGATCAAGTCGGCCTTTGCGCGGTCGATAAAACTTTGACCTTGAGCGATCATTTCAACTGAAATCTGAAGGTCAGTTTCGTCGGCCGGTTCTCCGTCATCTGATTTGGCAAGGCCGGAACCTTCCTCTATCAGGTTAAGACCGGAATTGAGAAGAGTGAGCGTTTGCAACAATAGGAACCTTGTTGTTGCATCAGTCAATGGCAAGTATTGATCGAGGCCCTTCTCTACTTCATTGCGAAGTCCACGAATATTATATTCGCGCAGTAGGGTCGGCAACTTTTCGCATGCATTATCAATGCTCAGTTTCATATTGAAAAACTGCACGAAATTAGCGGCCTGCTGCAGACCTGGATGCCGCTCCTCCATCAGTGCTTCCTCACGGGCAATTAGCGTCATGCGCAGTTGTCGTCTCACATTCCACAGCGCAACGATTACCGCTGCGAGAGCCATCATCGCGCCGACCACGGTTTGCCATTCTTTTATTCCGTCAAGACTACCCTTCCCGACCGCTATTCCGATGAGCAATGCCGTAAACGCCGCGACGGCTGTAACAGCTATCGTTTGGCCGCGTGTATAGGTGCACATTGGGTCTCTCCCCGGCACGCACGATAGCATTGATTGCGGCCGAACGCGCTATGACGACAGGAGTGTGAGCGTGAGCCGGCGCCCGTGCGCCTCGCCCCATTCCACGACCAGGCGGAGCCGCCTCGCGCGCGCTGCCACGATCCGTCATCAATTGATCATCAGAAGCTCCTGTGAAACATGATGCCGACTAAGTGAAACACGAACCAAACAGCAGCAATACAGAGCGAGATGATGAGCAGACCAAGATACCCTTCCCACTCCCGCTTCCGTCTAAATTCCTGCTCCACCATTATCTCATACAGGCGTTTCCAATATCTTGGGTCGTTCTCCCGTCGCTTACGTTCCTCTATTTCGTGCCGTTCAGCCTCTTTCCGTGCCTGCGCTTCCGCTTCCTGTCTTCCTTGCGCGTACACATCGTATTCGTGTGGCTCGATAAAGAACTGTGCCAAGATCTTGTTCTTCTCGTCTTCGGGGTACGTTGGGAAGTGTATTTTCGTGAGGTAGTGGTAAGCCATGGACAAACACTGATCCTTCCACCTCTCGTTGTCTTCGGTCTCTCTTTGTTGCACGTACGCATCGTATTCGTGCCGCTCAACAGACCACTTAGCCAAGATCTGGTTCTTCTCGTCCTCGGTGTACCGTTGCTCGCGAGGTTGCGTCAGCTCGTCGTAGGCCGTAGCCAACTGTTTGCTCTTCCACCACAACTGAAGGCGCCTCCACTTCTTGTCGCCTTCGGTCTCTCCTGTTGGCATCAAGGCAGCTCCGATCTCGTCTCACGGTAGCGGCTGCGCCGCCAGCCGCTTCTGGCGCTCGGGGTCGGTGATCTCGTACTCCTTGATGGCGACCCTGATCGCCTCGTGGGCGTCGCGCGCGGGAGCGCGGCGGACGTACTCGGCCTTCTTGCGGATCACCACGATCCGCCACTCCGGCAGTGCCTTGGTCGCCTTCGCCATGACCCGGACTATAGAGCAAAATTTGCGGTAGGATGCCGCTCAACGGAGGGAGGACGGCCATGCAGGGGTCAGGGCTGCCGGCGTGGGCACTGTGGATACAGGCGCTCGGCGTGCCTTTCCTTGCCGTGATCGTGGCCGGTTTCGGTACCATGATCGCGTTGCAGCAGAAGCGCCTCGCCGACATCCGGCTGCAGGCCGATCTATACGACAGGCGGTATCGAGTTTTGGAAGCGACGCGAAAATTCCTCTCCACCATCACGATCAATGGCGCCGTTCAGCTAGACGCCTACTTCGCCTTCGCATCCGGCACTGCCGATGCGGTTTTCCTTTTCGATGAGAACGTAGTTGCCTACATCGAAAAAATCCAAGAAAACGCGCGTCAACTCCGCTTCATGCAACGGAGGCTTGGGGACGAGAACATCCCGCAAGAACAGCGAGCGAAACTGGCAGACCAAGCTGCCGACTTGGAGATGCAGCTCACCGGGGCCGGCGTATTGAACGAACTGGTGGCGGCATTCAGGCCCGCGATGCGGCTCGATCGCCATGCCCTCTGAGCGGAACACCTTGCCGGGCTACGGGTCAATGCCTCACGCCACCCCCAGTTTCGGATACTCCAACCGGCGCCAAAAGCGCGGGTCCCGCTCCACGACCGGCTCCGCGAAGGTGAGCGCCACGGCATCCCACTGGTCGGGGCTCGCGGCGCCGCGGCGGCGCATGTCGTCCTTCTTCTCCAGGAGCAGGCGGGTGCTGCTGTCATAGCCGTAGCCGGGGCCGCAGGCGTCGGCCTGCAACGCGTCGCTGTCCGGAATCTGCGCGCCGGCGGGATCGGCGAGCCAGTCCTTCGACTTCATCCACATCTCGGCGCGGCGGTTGGCCGGGCCGCCGGACGGGCGGCCGTGCGCGTCGCGCGCGGCCGGCTCGAACGGGGCGGAACCGAAATTGATGCCGCGCACGATCTCGCCGTAGCCCATCTCGGCGAGGCGGTCATGCACGCCGGCGCCGACGCCGCCGACGTCGATGAACACGCGCGTCGGCTTGTCGGTGTCGATCACCTGCTTGACCCAGCCGGCCGCCTGCATGGTGTCGAGCTTTTGCTTGCACTCGACCTTGATGAGGCGGCGTCCCTGGCGCCACGCCATGGCGTGGCGGTCCTCGCCCTTCCAGGCGGGATCGAAGCCGATCACCAGCGGGCCGGACGGCGCGCAGCTCGCCTTGCGGGCGGCCGCCACCAGCTCGGGTGGAATGAAGCTGTCGTGCCCGCTCATCTCGAAGGCTTCCGCCGCGCTCGCCGGATATTCCTGGCGAAACAGCGCCGGGTCCTTGAGCTGCGCGATCTTGGCGCGCCGCCAGGCGAGCTGGGCGAGATCGAGGCCGTGGAGCGCCGCGTAGGTTGTTTCCTCCTCGCTCGGCACGAAGTCGGGCGGCGGGTCCTTGCGGTACTCGTCCTGCCAGTACCAGGGCACGAAGATGGCGATGTAGTCGTTCTCGCCGGCCTCGGCGCCGCGCCAGGTCGCGTGGAAGAAGTTGCCCATGCCGTTCGCGGTCGACTCGAGGATCACCTCGGTGCCGGCGGCGTCCGGCACCGCCTGCAGCGCACCCGCCGCATGCGTCTCGCCATGCGGCCAGAACGCGACCTCGGAGCCGTGGAAGAGCTGGATGGTGGCCGAGCGTCCCACCCCCTTGGTGCCGGCGGTGCCGACCCGGTAGCCCGACTCGAGCGCGTCGAAATAAAGCTCCTTGGCGTTGGCGGCGCCGGTCGACGGCTTAAGGCTTGGATGGCAGTGGGCGTGGAAGCGCTCGACGATCTCGAACAGGTTCTGCGTCGCCGCCTCCTCGTGGGTGAGGATGAAGACACGCACGCCCTTGGCGTTGATGGCGCGGTGGTAGAAGCGCGCCGCCACATAGGTCGAGCAGCCCTGCTGGCGGCCTTTGAGGATCAGCGCGCGCACGCGGCCGGTCGCGCGCGCCTGCGCGTCGAGGCGGCCGTGAATGAACTGCTGCGCGCGGTTGAGGTTGAGCCGCGCGAGCGCGCCGCTCTTGGGGCGGATCGTGAGGGTGGCGGCGAAGCGCGCGAGGTCGCGCGCGAGCTCGCGCTTGACCTGCGCATCGCTCGGGGCCGCCGCGCGGGAGGGCGATCTGCTCATCGGGTGCACGCCGCCACGAACTCGGCGAGGCTCTGGCCCCCGCTCGCGTCGCCGTCGTCGTCGGCTTGCGCGGCGGGCGCGGCGGCGCGCCTCTCGCGCTCGACCGCCAGCGGGAACTCGCGCACGATCCGCAACAGGGCGGCGGCCTGCTCGAGGTCGAGCTCGCCGTGCGCGAACCCCTGCGCGATCGCGTTGATCGCAACCGGCGCGTCGGCGAGCGTGACGAGCTGGGGCAGGTCGAAGTCGAGCGGCTGACGCCGCGGCGCGACGCGATCGAGACAGGCGCGCAGCGCCGCCGGATCGCCGTCCTTCGCTTGGGCGATCGCCGCCGTCGTCACCTCGCCGGCGTTGTCGTCCCAGAGCTTCTCGACGATGACGGTGCGCTTGTTGCGCGATCCGCGCGCGCGTCCCGCCGGATTGCCGCTCTGGCCGGGTTGGAAGGGCATGTCTGGTCTCCTTTGCTCGAGGTTGGTCGGGGTTGCGCCAGACGACGCGCCGCGCCGCCGGAGCGATGCTCCGCCGGGGAGGGCGTGTCAGGCGCTGGATGGATGGTCGGCAGGCACGTCGTGCGTGCGCCGACAGGGGGGTCGCAAACCAAATACAATCGATCTGCAATGGAAAATGCGAGCCAATTACAATGCAAGGTCTTGCGCCGGCTTCAGAAAAGCCGCCGGCGCAGGAACAATGGAAAGCAATGGAAAGAACAATGCGAGAGCAATGGAAAACAGTCGGAAATCCGGGCGAGCGCTTACGTCCGGTTGTGACGCCCGAGGACAGGCGACGGCCTTGCGCACGCCTGAAAATCAAAGCGCGCCCGAAGCGGCGGCTCCGGACGCGCGAATGTCACTCTGCACTTAATGCCATGCACGCTTCGGGCAAAACATGCAAGCAGAATATCGTCTATCCACGTTATTCACCGCCAGCGTGGTCGGCGGGCGCGTGCGCAGCGTGAATAGTGTGGATTGACCACCGCGATGGATTGATCTTGCCGCCTGATCACGGCCAACTTGCACGCATACTCTTCCTCACGGCGGCGGCACCGTCATCACGCAGTTAAACCCGGCCGGCGAAGTTCGGCTCGGAATAGATCGCGACCTCGCAGGCACCGTCTTGCGGCGCGTGTTCATGCGCCGCCTCGGCGTGTCGCCGGCGCAGTATTGAGAGAAGTTCTGCTCGTAGCGATACTATCGCTTGACACGGTTGCCGGAACGAGCGATATTATCGCTGGTGAAAACGATCATCCTGACGCTGAGCGCCGCCAAGGATCTCGATGCTCTTCCCCGAGATGCCCGCGAGCAGGTGGAAGCTGGGCTTCACCGCTACGCCATGACGGGCCAAGGCGACGTGAAGGCCCTCCAGGGTCGCGACGGCTTCCGGCTCCGCATCGGCGGTTACCGGGTGATCTTCGATGAGGATGCGACCACGATCTTGGCGATCTACATCGGTCGCCGGACCACTACGACTTACAGGAGGAGCTGAGACGATGAGTGCACCCCAGATCATTCGTAGTCCCAGCGGCGAAGAGCTCGTCGTGCTACCCCGGGCCGAATACGAGGCGCTCCTCGAACGCGCCGATCAAGCAGCCGAGCATGCCGATGACGTCGCTATCTATGATGCTCGGAAGGCCGAATTGGCCGCCGGCGGCGGTGTACTGCCGCCGGAGGTTAGTGCGGCAATTCTTCGAGGCGACAGTCGGCTGAAAGCCATTCGGAAGTGGCGCGACGAAACGCAACTGCATTTGGAGTCCAAAACAGGTATCGGTCAGGGCTATCTTTCTGATCTCGAAAGCGGACGCCGCACGGGAACTCCCGAGACGATCGCGAAGCTCGCGAAGGCTTTGAAGGTGCCGGTGGAATGGCTTTCCTAGGTTTTGTCGCTGGCCCTCATCATCCGCGCGTTCCGCGAGGCATATCGTCAACGGTCTGCTCCGCGTCGTCATGGGCGTGATGTGGTGGCAGCAGTCGCTTTGGAAGATACCGCCCAACTACGATTGGCTGCTCCACTGGCTGCGCGAGATGGTCGATCACGCCTCGACGCAGCTGCAAGGCAACCTCGTGGCGCGACCTCGTCCTCCCGAACATTGCCGTGTTCGGACCGCTGGTCTACGCGGTCGAGGTGGCGATCGCCGTCTCGCTGATTCTCGGCGTCGGGACGCGGCTCGGCGCGGTGCTCGGCGCGCTGATGGCGATCAACCTCTGGCTCGGGCTCTACAACGCGCCGGGCGAGTGGACTTGGACCTATGGGTTCCTGGTCGTCATCGAGCTCCTCTACCTGGTCGATCCGCCGAGGCGCAGCCTCGGGGTCGACGCCAGCACGTGGCGGGGCGAAGGTACGGCCCGCGCAGGCGCGCGAAGGCGCTCCTACCTGCTTGAATGGATGATCTGAGGCGGGGAGGTACGCCGCACTTTGTTTGCGCGCGCTTGCAAAGCAAAGCGCGCCCGAAGCGGCATGGCTGCGGACGCGCGAATGTCACTCTGCACTTAATGCCATGCGCGCTTTGCGCAAAACACGCAAGCAGAATATCGTCTATCCACGTTATTCATCGCCAGCGTGGTCGCCGGGCGCGTGCGCAGCGTGAATAGTGTGAATTGACCACCGCGATCGCCTGTCATGTCAATAAAGGTGCACGGGGAGCGGGACGCCGGCCGGACCGACCAGCAGGCCCCAGGTCTCGCGACCTCGAACTCCCGGTTCTGCGCCGCGCTGCTCGCCACCTTGAGGGTGACCTTGTACTTGCCCGGCGGCAGATCGATCTCGGGGCTGTCCGGCGACTTGCGTTTGGCCTCGGCGACGTCCGGCGCGGCCGCCAACCTGATGGTCTGCGCGTTGATGGCGATGACGGCCGCTTCATCCGTGTCATTGCCGAGCATCAGCCGCACCTGCCCAGGCCTTTCTCGGCCATGAACCTGCACGTCGGCTGGGGCGACAGACGAGGCGGACGATCTCGACGTTGGACCCGTGCGTTGGCGCCCCCCGCACCGATCCGACATGCTTCCCCGCGGGCGAGGATATGGACGTGCCCGCGGCCTGCGCCGACGGGCGCGTGCGCTCGGCATCCGCACGGTCGAGGAAGAGACGATGGTGAAGGACAACACGGGCCCGAATTGGACCGCTCGGATCATCATCGCGTTGGCGATCGTCCTTGCCCTGGCGGGAGCGCTATGGCTGTTCGACAAGGTGCACCGCGACATCGCGACCGTGTACGACCGAGTCATCCGCGGCATCGCGAGCACGGCGGCGTGTGAAGAGGCAAGCGGCGATAAAGCGATCGCAGCATGCACATGGGTGATCAATTCGGGGCATCTGCGAGGTCATGACCTGGCGGTCGAATACTACAACCGGGGTATTGATTATAAGCACAAGGGCGACCTCGACCGCGCCATCGCGGACTACACCCAGGCGATCCGGCTCGATCCCGGATACGAGCACGCCTACTACAACCGCGGCCTCGCGTACGAAGCCAGGGGCGACCACGACCACGCCATCGCGGACTTCGACGAGGCGATCAGGCTCGATCCCGGAGACACAGACCCATACGAAGGCCGGGGCAATGCGTACGAAGTCAAGGGCAACCTCGACCGCGCCATCGCGGACTACACCGAGGCGATCCGGCTCGACCCGAAATTTGCCGAGGCCCACAACAACCGGGGCATCGCCTACGACGCCAAGGGCGACGACGACCGCGCCATCGCGGACTACGACCAAGCGATCCGGCTCGATCCCAGATTCGAGCACGCCTACCACAACCGGGGCGACGCCTACAGCGCCAAGGGCGACCTCGACCGCGCCATCGCCGACTACACCGAGGCGATCCGGCTCGATCCGAAAGACAAAGACCCGCACAACAACCGGGGCATCGCGTACAAAGCCAAGGGCGACCTCGACCGCGCCATCGCGGACTACAATGAGGCGATCCGGCTCGCCCCGAAATTTGCCAAGGCCTACATCAACCGGGGCAACGCGTACGAAGCCAAGGGCGACCACGGCCGCGCCATCGCCGACGACGACCAAGCGATCCGGCTCGATCCCAAGAATCTCCGCGCCTATCTGTCTCGCGGGCGCGCCAACCTTTACGCCGGTGCGTTGCCCGAGGCGCTGGCCGACTTCAAGGAGGCGAGCGAACTCGATCCGAAAAACGCCTATGCGGCGCTTTGGCTCGACATCGCCGACAAGCGCAGCAATCTGCCGAGCCGGCTTGCCGATGCGGTCGCCCAGATCGACATGACGAAGTGGCCGGCACCGGTCATCCGCCTCTACCTCGGGCAGATGAGGCCCGAGGCGGTGCTTGCGGCGGCCGACAATCCCGCTGCCGATACGAAAAACGGTCAGGTTTGCGAGGCAAATTTCTATACCGGCGAGCTGGACCTGCGGCAGGGCAAGAAAGACGATGCCGTTCGCCTGTTCCGGCTGGCTGCGGCGAGCTGCCCAAAGGGCTTCATCGAATTTGACGGCGCCAATGCCGAGCTCAAGGCGCTCGGCGCGGCGCAGTGAGCCTTCGTGCCTGCACACGCCGTCCTGACGGAGCGCGGCGCCGGGTCTTGGTGCCGGCTCATCGACACTGTCTTGACAACTGCGATGCACACGCGAAGTCCGCCTCGGGTCACGAGCGCACCTACGACTTCGGCTGCTCGTCACCGATGAATGCGTCATACCAATGCACGAACGCGAACAGGAACAACATCCAGGCACCGATCAGGATCGCGGTTACCGCCGCGGCATAGACGCCCGCCAGTCGCGCGCCGGGAACAGCGATTGCATTTGCCGCCAAAGCGAGCGCCGCGATATCCATCGCCAGCAGGAATATCACCACCGGGAACGGCAAGCGCGTCGGGTTCACGGCCTGGCGACGGCGCGGAAATGTCAGCGCCCAGCTCCCGAGAATGACGGCCATGACGCCGCTTGGAACACGCCAGGCGATCGGCGCGGGGGCGGCAAGCAGTATCAATAGCGGCGGCAGGATCGAGCCGAACGTCGTCATGAATCCGAGCTCGACCCAGGTGCGCGTGACGAAGCTGTCCCACTTGGTCATTTGACCGCCGAGCATCTGCCGCAGGATCATGGTCAGGACGGACATGCCCGCGAAGGTCGCGCCGACGGTCGCGATCGTGTAGAGATAACCGGATGCGTCCACGCCAGCCTCCATGACCTGAGCCCGTTCTTTCAGTATCCAGTGCTTAGAATGTGAGATTTCGACTTAGAGCATATTCCGTTCCTACGGAATCGGAATACGCTCTAACTTTCTTTGTTTGGCGCATGTTCTTATCGGCGAACCGGCGTCCACCCCCGGTCAAGCCGGGGGCGGGCTTTCGCCGGAACATGCGCTAAAAGCCTTTTGCAACCGCGTCCGCCAGATGGTCCAATATATTTCCCCAGCCCCTGGTATGACCTTCGA